>B570J29622_100063_pt1 | contig 12472 bp, 6 predicted proteins | sample LakMenEpi15Jun10_FD_29622 | JGI IMG/M metagenome (IMG submission 29622) | reverse complement strand
AGAACAGCAGATACGTCAGCTAGGGCAACAACGGCAGGAACTGGTAGCCCAGGTAACACCCAAAGCAAACCAGCCTAGCTACACAGACAGGGACATACAGCAGCGTATAGATGCAGCGGTAACATGGTTCAAGAAACTAGATAAGCTGTCTAGCATCGAGTACAATCCTAAGAAGGTTCAGCACCTGCTACAGCAGTTCATCGAGGGTATTGATTTACAGATGGAACGAACCAAGTTAGACAACGCAAAACGAAAACACCTAACCACGATAACAGGGGGTACCATTCGTTTTAACTTTTGTACGGCTGCTAACATAGTTCCCGAAATTCGCGCCATGTATCGCTCGACTTGCGTGGGCGTACAGTTGCAACTCCGCTTGGGATCCGTGCGATATCCGCAAGGACACGGATTCAACGCGGCAACCAACATGAAACCCGCAGGAAATGTCGTACTACGCATCGCTCGCGATATCGTCACCACTCGATCCTCAAGCGGTTGTCGCATCACCTCAAGCGTCTTGCGATTGAACTCGGGTAACTCATCGAGAAACAACACTCCATTGTTCGCCATGGACACCTCTCCGGGTGCCGGTGGACTCCCACCCCCAACAAGCCCCGCATCGCTGATCGTGTGATGCGGTGATCGAAACGGACGCTGAACCATCAACGGCTGACCAGGTAACAATCGACCCAACGCCGAATATATTCGCGTGGTCTCTATCGACTCTCCCGGCGAAAGGGTCGGCAGGATACTCGATAACCGCTTGGCTAACATCGTCTTGCCCGAACCAGGTGGTCCGATCATCAGCAGATTGTGATTCCCCGCAGCGGCGATCGTCAAAGCCCGCTTGGCCATCTCCTGCCCCCGAACATCGCTGAAATCTACTTCGTACTGCGAAAAATGATCGTAGATCTCCTGCAAACGACTCGGTACCGGATCGATCTCCAACGTCCCTGCCATAAATGCCGCCGCTTCACACAAATTCGCAACCGGGATGACTTCGATGTCCTCCACCACCGCCGCTTCTCGCGCATTGTCCGATGGGACAACCAACCCCCGTATCCCATCCTGCTTCGCGGCAGCGATTGCCATCGACAAAGCTCCCTTAACACCCCGAGTATGCCCCTCCAAAGATAATTCTCCAACCAACGCATACTCGTTCAATCGATCCGACTGAACTTGACTGCTGCCGATTAACATCCCCAAAGAAATCGGCAGATCAAAACTCGCAGCCTGCTTGGGCAACTCCGCCGGCGCTAAATTGATCACGATCCTATCCTGCGGCCTCAAAAAACCAGCATTTACCAACGCCCGCTCTACCCGATGCGTGCTCTCGCGCACCGCTTGCTCGGGCAACCCTACAAGCACCGTTTTTGGTAACGCTGATGGCGACAAATCGACTTCGACGTCCACCGGCACCGCTTCAATACCCACCAACGAATACGTCTTGAGCTTCGCTAACATTCCTCACCCCCACACTCATCTTCACAAGATACTCGGTTTAAGCTGAACCGATGAATCTAGCGAGATTCCCCCCGGCGCATCGAATTTGGCAAAAATATTCTGAGCACGAATACATTCTGTTGCCGCGCGCTGCGCATCGCTCTTACGCGAACCGTTTTGCGCAAGGATTGAGCGTGTACTGCCGATGCCTCCCTGACGGTTCGGGTTGCTGGCGTCGGGTGGCCTGCGGCCACCAAGCAGTACCCCGAAGTGTCAGCGAGATGTGTCATCCCATCACACTCAAGTACATCGGTAATCACACACGACACCAACCCGAGTTTAAAGACCCTATGGAACCGCCGGCACAAGCTCTTCCATTTGACCAAGACTCTCTTGCAGTCGCACTAACTGCTCTTCCAACGAACGGTCGCTTTCATCGAAAGGTTGTGCTTCCTTCAACAACGAAATAGCCTCTTTCAAAGACTTCGAAGCACCCTGCTGATCGCCACCTAGAATTGCTATCTCCGCAAGCGCATCGAGGCAAGCCACCAAATCGCTCAGCACCTCCCTGTCTTGTATATCTACCAAATAAAGCTTGCGCAAGTTCTCGCTCGCATCCCACCAGTATTTCTTGGATTTCTCAACATCTCCAAGCGTTCCGTGACTTGCCGCAAGACTCATGGACAAGATCGCTAATTGCTTCTGGTAGGTCGCCACCTCTGGGTTGCGATCGGCTAACTCACGCGACATCGAATACGCTTCGTCATACTCCTTGATCGCTGCCCGGTCATCTCCTTGCTCAGAATAACTAGCCCCCAACATGCGCAAAGCAATCGAGCAATCCAACTGACCACTCAGAGAACGCGGATTGCCCTCCAACACTTTGCGAAACATCTGGGTCGCTCGCTGAAAACTCTCGATTGCACCTTGCTGATTCCCATTCTCTAAATAGAACTTTCCTAAACTATATTTCCCTCGCGCTACATCGCGCTGGATCTTCTCATCGTCAGAATGTCGCTTTAATTGCTCGCCGCGAAGCGCATCGGTACGCATGATGTCCTGCAACCCCTCCTCTCGCTGCCCCATCGCAATTTTGGTCAACCCAATATTCATCAGGGCATTAATCGCCAACCGCTCGTAATCGGATCGATCTGGCCAAGCCTCCGCCAACTGCAAACGGTATCGCCGGGACTCCTGGAAACTTCGAAGCCCCTCTTCATAACGCTGCGTCCCACTGTAAAGTCCACCGAGCGCATTGAACGTATCCCCCAACGCGCGAATACGAGTCTCATCTTTCGGATTCTCGTCGACCAACCGCTTTTGAATCTCCAACGCTTGAGCGAACGCTCGCTGGGCCACTGCTTCCTTGCCTGTCAACTGCTCGATCATCCCCACTCGGTAATTCGCTCCGGCAACCTCGTCGAGCATTTTCGCATCGGTCCCAGCCTGGGTCAAAAAATATTTGTAATGAGTTAAAGCCTTCTCTAACAAATCCCTCCGCAGAGGTTGCATCCCCGGCTCGTTAAGCAACTCATCTTCGCTCACGCGCGTGAAGAGCTCGTCAACAACCGAAATAGCTTTCTTTAATCGCGCCTCGGATTTCGCTAAAGCTGTAACTGTCTCTCGATATCCAATAGCAATCGCTACCAATGTAGTGATCACCAATGCGATGACCGTTCCGATCATTCCTGCCATCGCGCGATTGCGTCTGGCCCACCTCCAAACTCTCTCAACGCGCCCAACCGGCCTAGCAACAATCGGCTTGCCATCAAGGAATCGCTCTAAGTCCTCTGCGAAGGACTTGCAACTGTCATAACGCTTGCCTGGATCTTTTTGTAAGGCTTTTAAACATATCGTCTCCAAGTCCACGTTGATCGTAGGATTGATCTCCCGCAACGCAACAGGCTCCTTCTCGACGATCATCCGAAGTGTGTCTTGTACCGTCGCTCCGGCAAAGGGAGGATGCCCCACAAGCAAATGATAAAGCGTTGCACCCAACGCGTACTGATCCGCCGCCGAGGTGACCTTTCCTGCATCACGCGTCTGCTCGGGAGGCATATACGATGGTGTTCCCATCACTTGCCCTGCATACGTAAGTGACTGATCGCGATGCACAAGCTTCGCCAACCCGAAATCCGCGACCATCGGGCGATCTGTCGTCTGCTCCATCAGAATATTGTGGGGCTTTAAGTCCCTATGTAACACCCCTTGAGAATGGGCGTAATCCAACGCTCTCCCGACCGCTGCCATGATCTTCGCCGCACGCAGTCCTTCCATCGGCCCATCGCGCAACTTGTCTATCAAACTCTCACCCTGCACATATCGCATCGCGTAATAACGCAGAGGTGTGCTTACTCCCCCACCCGCACGGACTTCACCAACCCCATAGACCGATACAATGTTGTCATGCTGCAAACTAGCCGCTGCCTGCACCTCAGTCTGAAAACGTTCCAACGCATTCGCACGCGTCTGCGCATCGACCGCCTGCAACATCTCCTGACGAACCACTTTCAAAGCTACTAGCCGATCGATCGACAACTGCTTGGCCCGATAAACAACCCCCATCCCACCCTTGCCCAACTCATCGAGCAACTCATAACCGGGAATCGTCGGAAAACTATCCCCCTTGCTCTGAACAACTTCTTCGGTAGACGCCTCGCGATTGCTCAAGGTGTCGAACGGATCGGGGAACTTCGTCGAAAAATCCAATGTTTGACTTTTAGTCTCGTGCGCTAAATCGACTGGAGGAAGCGTACCGGCATCCAATATCCCCGTACCGGCATCCAAGATCCCCGTACTAAAGGTCTCGTCCTTCAATAGCCCGCCATTGTTCGATTGGGCTTGCGAAACAAGCATTCCAATTTCATCACCAAGCTCAGGATACTCGGCTCTCCAAGCGGCGGCGTTAAGCGACTCGCCGGCTTGCACCCTGAATCCCATTTCGGCAAGCACCAACTCTCGCAAGACTCGTGAATCACTTCGAAGCTCCGGATGCTCCAACAGAAACTTCGTCACACTGAATTGCTGCCCGTCCGTGCAGCGTTTCAAGTATTCCTCAATCGCCCGATCCATGCTCCGACCTCCAACGCAATTGCGTTTTGACTACTTTCCCTCGTCTCGCGTTCCATCGAAGCGAACCGGAAAGACACTATTCGGTTCGGATTGAGAAGTCAGAATAGACTTACCNTCTTCCACCACCTGAGGATATGCATCCGCCAGATTGACTCCCTCACCCGGATCGTTCGCTAGATCGTATAACTCCCACTCCATCGGGGACGAAGTCGCTAATCCTCGTCGGACCAATTTGAAATCTCCCCATCGCACGGCGACTTGACCTGTNTANTCAGGGAACACCCACACCATCGGGGAGTTGCGTTGAAAANCCCCGTAGCGGACTTGTCCCTCAAGCACCGGTAGGAGACTCTCACCATCGAGCTTATCGAAGATCTCTGAGTCATCATCGCGTAGCTCCTGTACCTGAGCAATCTCACACAGCGTTGGAAACCANTCCGCAAAGTAGCTCGGGGCATCATGCTCGCTCCCTGCCGGAATATGATTTGGCCATCGCGCNATCATCGGCACACGGATCCCTCCCTCGTAAACGCTTCCNTTGTAACCTCGCAAATCCAANGTGCTAGAAAAGAAGTTCGGATCGGCTCCACCGATGTGNAAATCTGGATCTTGAGCCCCAGGATGCGTCGGCCCATTGTCACTGGTAAAGACCACCAGCGTNTTCTCGTTCAATCCAAATCGATCGAGCGCATCGAGAACCTTTCCGACATGACGATCAAGTTCTTCGATCATGGCTGCATAAGCGGCCCTTGGACGAGGGTGAGGCAAATACCCATTTCCTCCTCGATAAGGTCGCTCGTCCCATTCCAATGGAAAGTTCTCAAGTGCCTTCAGAGGAGGATGCATCGCGACATGTGGCTCGATAAAGGGCAAATACAAGAAAGAAAGGATCATTGCGATGATCAGCTATAAAAGCTTGCGCCTGTTCGATCATGACCTCAGGTGCATATTGCTGCCCGATCCACTCTTCGGCTTTCACTTCTCCCATAGGTTGCTTTTTATGCCCTGGGGTCGGCTCCGGATTGATGCGCACCTTGAGATTGTTATCCCACAGATACTCAGGGTAATAACTATGGGCGATCGACTGACAGTTGTAACCGAAGAACCTGTCGAACCCCTGTTTGTTCGGATCTCCCGAACTTCCGACCGGCCCCAATCCCCACTTGCCAAAAGCACCTGTCGCATACCCATTGCGCTGCAAAACTTCAGCAATTGTCAACGCATCATCGGTTATCGGATGCTGCCCCTCGTTAAACTCCGGAAAGCTAACCTTTGCTTGTTTGTTACCTCGAATCTGTGCATGTCCAAGGTGTTTACCCGTCATCAAGACACATCGTGACGGAGCACACACCGGCGCGCCGCTATAGTGCTGAGTAAACCGCATCCCCTCGCGTGCTAACCGATCGATATTCGGTGTCTTAATCTTCGTCTGCCCATAGCACCCTAGTTCGTAAACTCCCAAGTCATCTGCAAGTATAAAAACGATATTGGGCCGCGATGCAGTCGCAATGTTCTCTTCACTCGAAATCCTTTCACTCGAAAAACATTCGTCGCTACAAGCATACCAAGCTGTGCTCAAGACAAGTATTGCCACAGTGTTGTTCTTACGTATCGCCCGACGCCGTTTAACCAAGAATGGTAGAACGAACAACCATAGTCCAGTTCCCCACATCACAAGCAGTACGAGAGCAGCGGGCAGGAACACGCCAAGCTTTGCCCAATCCCCTCCAAAAAACGATCCGTCATGCATCGACTCAATCCAATCGCTTCGCCGGATGGCTTCTTGCAAAATCCGTCCATCGGACAAATCTAATTGCACTTCCCAACCTCCCCGCACACTGAACTTAGCGATCCCCTTCGATGGCCTGATGTCAATTCGTTGCACGTCGTCCCATGATTTGATTTCCACCGACTGGCACTCTTGAAGTCGCTGCAACAGCGTTGCGAAATCCATAACAGGCATACCTGCCTGAGGGTTACTAGCATCAATCTTGATTTCACTCAGCTTTGCCGCACCCTTCTGCTCAGCCGGCTGGACCCACACCCACTGCTTCTTGATCTGCAAAAGCACCCCAGTGCTTATTACAACGAGCAACGGAAGGGCGATTAGCAGAGTGCCCCAATAATGGATTCGGCGAAGAAGGCGGTTCATGGATTCTTGGTAGGTTCTTGGCGGTTCTCAAGCACACTGCGGCGTTCCCGCATGCGTTCAAGGATTGTTTTCACAAAGGGTGGGCTCGTTCCGGATTGGCGAGTTTTTCAGCAATCTCTACTGCCTGCGACATCACCTGCCTTGCCCGTTCTGGACGGCGAATAGTTCCATAATACTCTGACAACTGTGATGTCGCTTGCAACAGATGCAGCGAGTAAACAGGAATATCTGGAAACCTCTCCACTAACGACTCATGAATGGATATCGCTTGTTGAAATTTTGCGACACTTCCCTCAACCCGTTCTACCAGCGGGACTCCTTCGATATTGTTGGAGTAATCTTGCCATGCCGAACGGACTAGCAGATTCGCGAACAGCGTTTGGTACTCGGGAACACTCGGCTGCTCACTGAGGATTTCTTCGACAAGCTTCATTGACTCCTTAAGATACTTCTCATCGAGTGAACCATTCGTAAGGTTGCACGCATAGAGATTCGCTAGTTCGTATTTCAAGACCACCGAATCCTGTTTGTGTGCCATCAATTCCTTAAAGCTATTTTCGGCCTTTTCGAACGCGATGTCTGCTTCAGATGCATTGCCTAAGATTCGGCAGAGTCCCATTCGGTCTCGGTAGGTTCGCGCCAGGGCCAAGCGATAATCGATGATACTTGGTGATTCACTACTAGATGCCTTAATACTGGCTGTATTGCTACTGGCCGCATTGCTACTGGCAGATGGGTTATTGGCCGATTCGCTCTCGTTTGTACATAGTCTCTCCAAGAGTCCGATCGACTCGGTGTTTCCAATAAGATCTCGTTCAAGACGCATGCGTTGCTGTGGTGCTACCGCATCGGGCTTGCCACCCCCTGAGCGTTGCATCAAGCCGCCACCGAATCGACGACGTCGATCGTTGCTTAGTCGCTCAAAAGCTAAACGAGCACTTGCGCTGCTCATCTGATTCAGCAAGCTTGCGAGGGCAAAGACACCTTCGTCCGATTCCCCAAATTTCGGATACTCTCGCAGCAGTCGCTTTGCAGCTTCTAATTCCGCGACCGCTCTGGGCATCATTCCCCGCTGAGAGAAAATCGCGATCAAGGATTCGCGGCAAAGCAATTCCTCTCGCACCACGGCATCGATGCTTATAACGCTAGAACTGTTACCACCAGTATCAGCAACGCCGCCGACAGGTGCCTTCGATTCTGCATCCGAAAGCTTCGATCTTAAGCGTCCCAAATCGCGAAGGGCTTTTGCGAACGAATCAGTCGCCTCATCGAATTTCCCTATGCGTCTTTCGATTTCACCGACTCGCTTTCGAGCAATTGCAGCATCCAACCGCAAATCGGTGTTGTTCTCTTCTGCAAACCTCTCGAAGAACACTTGCAAAGATTTCAGCAACTCGACATCCGCGACCGATAGCACCGCGCCGGAAAATGAAGCGTTGCCGTCATCTTCGCTATCGATCAAGGCCGAATTGAAGGAGACTCCTCGCGATGCGACATTATCAGTGATCGTTTCGAACGCTTCCAACGCTAGTTCCAAATTGCGTTCTGCTCGAATTTCTTCTTCCTCGGCAGCCTGCAGCGCGGCAGATTTCTCGTTCAAACCCTTTGCAACTTGCGAATACGCGGAACTGAGTTTTTCGATCGAATCACGTTGCTGTTGGATCCACAACGCCAATAGGATCGCTAACGTGGCAAGCAACCCGAAGACGACGGTAGCCATCGAAGCGATGGCCGGATTTCTCTTTGCCCAACGCAATGAATGATCAAGCCAGCTTGCGCGTTTTGCAAGGATCGGCCGATCATCCAAAAATCGCTTCAAGTCTTCTTCGAAATCCTTGGCCCGCTGATATCGAGACTCTGGTTCGAACGCACAAGCCTTCAACAAGATCGTCTGCAAATCCGAAGGTACAACGCGTCGTTCTTGAGGACCAAAAACAACGTTGCTGTGGTTGGTCGGATCGAGCAACCGTTGTTTGGGAGCAGAGAAAGCAGGTGCAAGAGTCAACAATTCGAAGAGGGTCAAACCCAAAGCGTAAATATCGCTGCGCTGATCGCTGATCCCCCGGAATTGTTCCGGAGCCATGTATCGCAAGGTCCCTAAAATCTCGCCCGATTGCGTGTGGCTTTCCAAGTCCTCTCGACGCGCCAACCCAAAGTCAGCCACCCAAATCGTACCAGTTTTATCAAGCAACAAGTTGCTCGGCTTGATGTCTCGATGCAAGACTCCGGCACCATGCGCATAATCGATCGCATTGGCAACCTTTACCATCAAGCGACAGATATTACGAAAGTAATGCTTCGGCAAGCCCCCAGTAATTCCCGACGATGCTGAAGAATTGGTGCTGTGCAACGGTGGCTTTGCAGATACCGCCGATTGACTGAACTCCTCAGTTGGTTTTCCCGAAACGAGTCGTTCGGCAAGCGTACCAGCCTGGTGCTCGGCAAGCGTTGCATTCTCATCCGGATTTCTCCCACGTTGGCGAATCGACTCAAGGATATCCGCAAGAGTAACTCCTTCGATCAACTGCATTGCGTAGTACTGCAAACCGTGATCTTCACCGATCCCATAGATCGGGACAATGTTCGTGTGGTGCAAACCCGCTGCGGCTTCCGCCTCCCGTTTGAACCGCTGCCGATGCTGCTCTTTCGAAGATGCGGCTTCGTTGATCACCTTCAGCGCCACGTGCCTCTGCAGCGATCGCTGGATCGCTTCGTAGACAATCCCCATCCCACCGTGTCCGATACGTCGCACGATTTGAAAATCATCGAAAGACTTAGGTGCCGAGTCCCTTTGGGATGTGTGTGCATCTGCGAAGTTCGAATCTCGGTGGTTCGAATCTTTGTAGTTCGAATTGGGCCGGTTCGAATTGCATTGCGGCGAGCCCGTCCCTTGCGAGAGAGGCAACGTCGCATCCAAGCTCATCGTGCGGTAAGCCGAGTCATCTTGTTCGATAGGTGACTCCGAGGAGGCTTGTTCGAGCGAGAGCAGTGATGGAAAAATGGCTTTGATCTCTTCGGCCCACTGTGGGTACTTAGAGACATAGTCATCGATGCTGGGAGCAAGTCCATTGCGAACCTTCAATGAGAACTCTTCGGCAAGTTCTTCGAAGGGGTGCCGTTGTTCAAGGTTCTCGCGGTTCATTTACGCTCCCTCCTGCGCTGGATCTTGGGTGCTAGGGTTTTCAGATTGCAGGATCTGAGCCAACCGCATCGTCGCGCGAACGTAGCGATTGCTCGCCGCCGTCGGGGAGAGGTTTAAAGCTTGGGCCGCCTCTTGATTCGTTAAATACTCAAAGTGCCGAAGGGCTAGTACTTCGCGATCCATCTCACTCATTTTCTCAAGGGCTGCGTACAAACCTCGGCGATCCTCTCCCTTGACCGCAACTTGGCTTGGTGAAGTCAGGTCATCGGCTAAGTAGCTTGCGAGTGAAAGGCTAGTGGAATCCGGGGAGAATCCGTCGGGCAAGGAGCGTTCTCGCTGCACCGAGCGTTTATCACGGCTGTGCAAGCGTTGCAAATCCCAAAGCGCCTGCAAAACGCGTTGCCGCAACCAAATGAACAAAGAGATACTTCCATCTTGAGTCCACTGATCAAATCGGCGCAAGGCCTCGATGTAGCCTTCTTGCAGAACGTCACCCACATCCATCCGTGCGCGAAAAACAGGATCCATTCGGAATCGGACAATCTTCTCCAAGCGAGGGCGAACCGATTCGAAATAATCCGTCATCCCTTCCACGGTCCGGATCTCAATACCTTCGATAACTTCGCTATTCTCGCTCTTCGACTCGGTCGGCTCGGTCGGCTCAGGCGGCTCGGACATGCTCAGTTACATTTCCTTTCGACACGAGCAAAAATGCTGATTTCAAAACGAAGATGGTGAAATTCACAAGTGAAAACAATGGGAGTCTTCACCATTTATGTAAATTTAGAAATCCCAAAAATGCCGACCGAGTTCCGTGGATGTGCCCGAATCGATGACGGTATTGTATAGAGGGAGGCTCCGTGTCGGATACCTCCAAGCCGAACTGTTTATACCTTAAAGTTCTTCCACGATTGCGAAAACATGAAACGATCCAACCGCCACACCTGGAAAAAAACAGCTCTAACTGCGGTGAGCAGCTTGAATGCAGCCATTTTCGCCCCGATTGTCGCCCCAATTGTCGCCCCAATTGCAGCAACGGCTATTCTCGTGGATTCGTCCTTGAACAATTGTCTCGTCGCGCAAGACCCTGTTCCATCTACAGACCCCTTGCCATCTGCAGACCCCTCGCCATCTACAGACCCCGTGCCATCTGCGGGGGATACACCGAAAAATGAATCGGCTGGCACTCAAGATCCAAATGTCCAGCGAGCGAATAGGCAGCGGTTCGATGGCGAGCGTCCCGGTGCCGATAGAACTACCCGCGAAAGACCAGGAATGTTGCAAAGACCCGGGCAAGGAAGAGGGGGGCAAGGAGGCCCCGGTGGAGGAAATCGTCCCGGCCTCAATGGCGACGGCCAACCGGGAATATCCCCGCAAGCGATGGCTATATTTTTGCGAAACCTACCGGTACTCAAGACGCTCGATGTCGACGAAGACGGCCAGCTCTCGCCAGCAGAAATCGAAAACGCCTCAAAGTCCTTGCTCAAGCTCGATAAAAACGGCGATGGAATTCTCAGTGCCGAAGAAATGCGTCCCGACCCGACTCAAATGCCGATGTTCGCTCCCGGCGGCCAACCGGGTAATCTTCCCAGCCCGGAACTAATGTTGCGGATGTTCGAAGCACGCGACAAGGACAAAGATGGAATACTAGTTGATGATGAAATACCACCTCCAATGCGAGAACGACTGAGCAACCTCGATCAAAACAAGGATGGAAAAATCGATCGGGCCGAAATCGAGCAAGCTATGCGACGACTCGAAGGGATGCGCCCAGGCAATCGTCCCAATCGTCCAGGTTCGGGCGGGCAAAACATCAACCCAAGACGCCCTCAGGCCGACCCGGTTGCGGGTAAGGCGTAACGATTAATCATCAAGTGAACTCCTACCACTCGCCGGGCAGATCATAAGAGAGTCTTGCCGGCGATGGTGTCAAAAACGTTTTAGCCTTGCTTTTCAAGCGAAGCTTTCGAGCGGATCTACAACCCGAAGTCGACACCCGGAGATGCTCAGATGCACAAACACAAAGAAGCCGAGTCACCGAGGTCAACCATGAGACATGTACTGAGCAGCTTACTCGCTTATCAACTATCTCCGATCCTCGCATTTACGCTGACTTTGTGTTGTCCATTGCACCAAGCGATCAGCCAACAGAGCGATCCGGTCCCCAATGCCACCTCCGAAAAACTCAGCAGCGAACAAGTCGCATTTTTCGAAGCCAAGATCAGACCTGTGCTGATCGAGCATTGTTACAAGTGTCATAGTGCAGAGGGCCAGAGCATCCGTGGGGGGCTTGGTGTCGACAGTAAAGATGCACTCACCATCGGTGGAGAATCCGGACCGGCGGTCGTACCAGGAAAACCCGAAGAGAGTATCTTGTGGAACGCGATGAACTATCAAGATTATCGCATGCCTCCGAGCGGCAAACTCCCGGACTCGATTCTGAAGGACTTTAAAGCGTGGATCGAAATGGGAGCTCCCGATCCGCGAATCAACGAAGGGGTCGTGGTCCACTCGAAAGTCACCCACGACGATATCGAAAAAGGAAAATCGCACTGGGCATTTCAGCCCCTGGCAACGCCTCAATCCGATACAACATCCGACACCACAATCGATACGATGATTGCTCGCGGTTGGGAATCGCACGGGCTACAACCCAACGCAGA
>B570J29622_100062_pt1 | contig 12526 bp, 6 predicted proteins | sample LakMenEpi15Jun10_FD_29622 | JGI IMG/M metagenome (IMG submission 29622) | reverse complement strand
GATCTAAAAGCTCGGTGCGACTGACGATCGCGCCGGGCACGAGCTGCAGAACCAGCAACGGCCGAGGGCGATCTCCGCCGATAAGGACTGCTTTCTCGATCTCTAAGATGCGTTCGATTTTCGATTCTAGCGGCAGCGGAGCGAACTTTGTTCCGTTACTTAAGACCTGAAGGTCATCGATCCTGCCAGAAATATGCAACGCCGAATTCGAATCGAACAAAGTAGCTTCCTGAAGGGTCGCTTCCAGCAGACTCGACGTTTCAATGCTATCGCCAGTCATCAGCCAGCCGTCTTGAATCCGTTCCGAAGTTGCTTCCTCGTCACGCCAGTAGCCTTGCATCACTCCAGAACCGCGAAGTGCAAGCTGGCCATCTTTCTCTACTCGGCACTGCACGCCNCGCACAGGCGGCCCAACTCCCTCAAGGATTGGCTTCCCATCAGAACCGACGNCTCGATTCGAACAGACCACCGGAGAAGCCTCGGTTAATCCATAACCTTGATAAACGAATAGTCCTTGTGCACCAAACTGATCACGAAGTCTTTTTGGAATCGCCGCTCCGCCGCTTGCAAGTTGTCGGATTTTACCACCAAGAAATCCCTTTAGGGTTCTCTCACATCGACCGCTTCGAATTTCCCTTTCTGCATCATCTCCTGACGGCACGATAGATACATGATCCAAGCGGGATGCTTGATCAGGTCGGGATGCGGTTTGCGAATTCCAAGCTTCCAACCAGTTGTGATACAAGGACGGTACAGCATTGATCAACGTTGGACGAATCGTTTGAGCAATCTTGATAAAGTCTTTACTTGTCCCTGCCGCACAAAGGGCACTTCCTGAGAGAATCCATGTCGTCAACTCGCAGGTTCGAGCATAAGCATGCGAGAAGGGTAAAAGGTTGAGTCGCAAGTCGCTAGCGTACTGCGGCATCGCATCGAGCTTCGCTTGCGCGTTGCTAATGAGATTCAAGTGACTTAGCATCACTCCTTTCGGCTGGGAACTAGTCCCCGACGTCCACAAGATGGTAGCCGTTTCTTCCGATCGATCAGCACAAAGCCATCGGTCTTGAACCGAACTAGGTGGTTCCTGAGTTCCGACTTGGGTCAACTCAGTTCGCGGATTTTTAATTACCAGTTTAGGCTCAAGCTTCGCGATACAGAGTTGCAGATCTTTCGCACCTCGTCTGTGATCAATCGGCGCATGGATACATCCGATGGCTTGGCAAGCCAAATCGACTATTACCCAATCGAGCGAATTGATTCCGAGATTAACGATCCTGTCGCCAGGTTGAATTGCTTGCTGTTCAAACCAATAAGCCAGTCGGTTGACTTGATCGAGTATCGATTCCCACGATATGCGCCGGAGCAAAGGTACGGTGTGGTGGTCACCACCCACTGTTGGCGCAAGAGGATGTTCGAGTTCGATCCAAGCCACCGCGGCGGGGTGCTGGTGAACTTGATCAACGAACGCTTGGTATAACGAGTGGGGCATACGGGATGATAGACATCGACGGATCGCGAAAAGGCCATTTCAACGAACAACCAATTCGCAAAACAGGATCACATTAATTGCCGTTTGCAATGTCTTTTGCAGATTATTTAATGCGAACGCAATCGACGTAGTATTGGTTCTCGCCATCGACTACTTTTTCGACAAGCCCATGGATATCGGTATCGAAACCAGGGAATTTCTGGTTGAACATCCGAGCGAACTGCAAGTATTCAACGATCGACTTATTGAACCGTTCCCCTGGGATCAAAAGAGGGATGCCGGGTGGGTATGGGGTGAGCAACACCGCAGTAGCCCGGCCTTCGAGGTCATCGATGGGTACCCGATCGACTTCTTCGTGGGCCATCATCGCGAAAGCATCCGAAGGTTTCATCGCGGGTTGCATCGGCGAGAGATACATCTCGGTGGTGACTCGTGCCACGTCGTGAGCTTTGTATGTATCGTGGATGCGTTGGCAAAGGTTCTTCAAGCCGACGGTTTCGTATTGAGGGTACTGCTGGACGAATTCTGGAAGGATCTTCCACATCGGTTGATTTTTGTCGTAGTCGTCCTTGAACTGTTGCAAAGCGCTCACAAGGGTATTCCAGCGGCCTTTGGTGATACCGATAGTGAACATAATGAAGAATGAATACAGACCGGTCTTCTCAACGATAACTCCGTGTTCCGCGAGATAACGCGTGACGATCGAAGCGGGGATACCCGAGTCGGAGAATCGACCGGAAACGTCGAGTCCCGGGGTAATCACCGTGGCTTTGATCGGATCAAGCATATTGAAGCCATCGGCGAGTCGGCCGAAGCCGTGCCAGTCTTCGTCACCGCGCAGGACCCAGTCTTCGCGTTCGCCGATCCCTTCTTCAGCCAACGAATCTGGTCCCCAGACTTTGAACCACCAATCGGCACCCCATTCATCGTCAACCTTTCGCATCGCGCGTCGGAAGTCGAGTGCTTCGACAATGGATTCCTCTACCAGTGCGGTTCCACCGGGTGGTTCCATCATCGCCGCAGCAACGTCGCACGAAGCGATGATAGCGTACTGTGGCGAGGTCGAAGAGTGCATCAAGTAGGCTTCGTTGAACGTATGTCGGTCAAGCTGCTTGTTGACCGGTTCGCGAACAAGAATCTGCGATGCTTGGGATATCCCTGCGAGGAGTTTGTGGGTCGAATGGGTTGCGAAGATCATCGACTCTTCGGGCTGCGGACGATCGCGACCGATCGCATGCATATCTTTGTAGAAATGGTGGAAGGCTGCGTGGGGCAACCAAGCTTCGTCAAAGTGCAACGTACCGATTCGGCCGTCGAGCATTTTCCGTAGTTGTTCGACGTTGTAGAGGATCCCATCGTAGGTGCTTTGAGTGATCGTCAAAATCCGAGGCTTGCGATCGGGATGCTTCGCTTGAGCCGCTTTCGCAAACGGGTTCGCATCGATCTTGCGCTGGATGCTCTCCGGGGTGAACTCGTCCTTGGGGATCGGGCCGATGATCCCAAGGTTGTTGCGGGTAGGAGTCAGGAAGACCGGAACTGCACCTGTCATAATGATCGAGTGAAGGATCGATTTATGGCAGTTTCGGTCGACCACAACGATATCTTCGTTGGCGACGGTCGAGTGCCAAACGATTTTGTTCGATGTGGAAGTTCCGTTGGTCACAAAGAAGCAGTGATCGGCACCGAAGATGCGGGCGGAGTTTCGTTCCGAAGCAGCAACAGGGCCGGTGTGATCGAGAAGTTGTCCAAGTTCTTCAACCGCATTGCAAACGTCTGCCCGCAGCATGTTTTCGCCGAAGAATTGGTGGAACATCTGGCCGACAGGGCTTTTCAGAAATGCCACCCCGCCGGAGTGTCCCGGACAGTGCCACGAGTAAGAGCCATCTTGAGCGTAGTGAACCATGGCTCGGAAGAAAGGTGGAGCAAGCCCTTCTACGTACGCTTTCGCTTCGCGAAGAATGTGCCTTGCGACAAACTCAGGGGTATCCTCGAACATATGGATAAAGCCGTGAAGCTCACGGAGAATATCGTTCGGGATGTGACGCGATGTTCGGGTCTCACCGTAGAGGAATATNGGGATATCCGCGTTTTTGAACCGGATTTCCGTGATGAACTTGCGNAGGTTTTCCAAAGCCGAGTGCATCGAAGCATCGGAAGCGAATTCATCGTCATCGATCGAGAGGATGAAAGCCGAAGCGCGGGATTGCTGTTGGGCAAATTGGGATAAGTCACCGTAGTTCGTGACCCCGGCGACTTCGATCCCTTCGCCTTCGATGGCGTCGGCAAGAGCCCGAATCCCCAGTCCAGAAGCGTTACCGGAGCGGAAGTCCTCGTCGATAATAACGACCGGAAATTTGAATTTCATGCTAGGTTCGTGGGGGAGGAAGTAATCCAAGGGAAAGCAGACCGCAACTCCCGCTTGGCATTTAAGCCAAACAGCAGGGCCGGTTCCGATACCGGGTTGGGCGCAATCAAAAAGGTATCGTTCGAACGGAGAAACGAAAAGCGGAAAGGGGGGATTGGTTTCATGAAAGTCGCGGGAAACCTTTGGGAAATCCAAGGAATCGCCTAGCCCAAGTTGCGAAAATCGAGACAATTTCGGCGACTTGAGGCAAGGGAAGTGCCCCTCACGGGCTTTCGATTCCTTTGCCAAACGTTTTTGGCTCCGATCCACCTTGTCTAAGGCGTGTTAGGCCAAAGTATTCGTCCAGAATTGTGTTTTTGCTCCGAATCGTGTTTTTGTTTAGAAAAAATCATGGAAACAACCCTCGTATTGTTGAAACCTGACTGTGTTCAGCGTCGCTTGATCGGTGAAATCATTGGCCGTTTTGAGCGAAAGGGGCTCAACATTGTCGCAATGAAGATGCTGCAAGTCACACCAGAACTGTCGCGTGAACACTACGCCGAGCATGTTTCGAAGCCATTTTACAAGAATCTCGAAGACTTCATCACTTCCGCCCCAATCGTCGCTTTGGCGATCGAAGGTCTCGAAGCGATCCGAGTTGTTCGCGATATGCTCGGAGCTACCAACGGCTTGAAAGCCGCTCCAGGGACGATCCGAGGCGACTACAGCAGCTCGCGTCAAATGAATCTAGTGCACGCTTCGGACTCCCCGGAATCCGCCGCCCGCGAACTTCAACTGTACTTCCCAGGCAACGCGATTTGCCGCTATACCCCTACCTTGGTTGGCAGTTTCCGAGCTGGCGACGAAGGCTGATTTGCACGTTTTCATTCCTAGAGCTGGCTTAAGAAAGAGATCTTTAGATTCCCTATGCGTCGCACCGATATCCGAAACATTGTTATTATCGCTCACGTGGACCACGGCAAAACCACGATGGTGGACTGCCTGCTCAAACAAAGCGGTCAGTTTCGTGATTCGCAGTTGCAAGGGGAACGCATCCTCGATAGCAACGATCTCGAACGCGAACGAGGGATCACCATCCTCTCGAAAAACATCGCGCTCGAGTACAAAGGGATCAAAATCAACTTGATCGATACCCCTGGCCACGCGGATTTCGGCGGCGAAGTCGAACGCGTGGTTCGAATGGCCGACGGTGCCCTGGTCTTGATCGATGCAGCCGAAGGCACGATGCCTCAAACCCGATTCGTGCTCTCAAAAGCTCTTGAATGTGGCGTCAAGCCGATCGTTGTCGTCAATAAAATCGACCGCCCAGACGCGCGTTGCGACGAGTCGTCGAAGAAGCTCTGATGCTGCTGGTCGACATCGGTGGTGAACACTACATGGATCACTTCGATGTCATCTACGCATCGGGACGATCCGGTTACGCCACGCTCGATTGGAAGGTGCCTGGTGAAGACATGGTACCTTTGCTCGATATGATGATCGAGAAAATCCCAGGGCCAGATGTCGAACCCGAAGCCCCACTGCAATTGCTCGTAACCAACCTGGATTGGTCCGATTACGTCGGACGAATCGCCATCGGCCGAATCCAATCCGGCACGATGAAGAAGGGACAACAAGTCGATATCGCCAAAGAAAACTCGGTCGTCGCAGCCCAAGTCGCCAACTTGCAGTTCTTCGATAAACTCGGTCGAATCGACACCGAAATGGCTTCCGCCGGTGATATCGCTGCCGTGATCGGCCTCGAAAATATCGAGATCGGCGACACGATCTGCAACCGCGGTCAACTAAATCCACTACCACGACTGAAAGTGGACGAGCCGACCCTCGAAATGGTCTTCAGTGTAAACTCCTCACCTCTCGCTGGACGCGACGGTAAATACGTCACGAACCGCCAACTCAAAGCCAGACTCGACCGCGAACTCGAACGCAACGTCGCTCTTCGCGTCAGCCAAGTCGAAGGCTCNGACGCNTTCGCTGTACGCGGCCGAGGTGTTCTGCACTTGTCGGTCCTGATCGAAACCATGCGTCGCGAAGGCTATGAGATGAGCATCAGCAAGCCGCGAGTCGTGATGAAGCGAATCGACGGCGAATTGCATGAACCATTCGAAGTCCTCAACGTCGAAGTCCCAACGGACCGAGTTGGTCCTGTGATGGAAATGGTCGGAAATCGACGCGGGTTGCTCGAATCGATGAGCCCACGCGGCGAGTATACCCTGCTCTGTTTCTCCATCCCAGCTCGCGGTCTGATCGGTCTGCGAACACGCATGCTCAACGCCACCCAAGGAACCGCGATCATCCACCACCGCTTCTCCGGCTATCAGCCGATAGGCCAAGAAATGGCACGACGCTCCAACGGCGTGCTTATCTCGATGGTGCCAGGTAAAGCTGTCGGCTACGCATTGTTCGCCCTCCAAGAACGATCCGAACTCTTCGTCGCACCAGGTGAAGATGTCTACGAAGGGATGCTCGTCGGGGAAAACGCCCGGGATAACGACCTAGTGGTCAATCCGACGAAAGAAAAGAAGCTTACGAACATCCGCTCCGCCGGCAACGATGAGAACATCATTCTCAAGCCGCCCCGCGAACTGTTCCTCGAAGCAGCCCTCGAGTACATCGAAGATGACGAACTGGTCGAAGTCACCCCCAACGCCATTCGACTCCGTAAAGTCCATCTCCGCGAAAGCGATCGGCGTCGAAACACGCGTCCACCTGAACTGGTCGAGAACTAAGCCGATAACGAATCCAATTCGAATTGACTAAAATGCGCCCCTTGGCAATTCGCTGTAAAAAGCGGCATTGCCTCAAACCCTCCAAATCCACTAGACTGCCACCTTCGTGCAGTTTTTCTAGTTCCACTAAGGAGGGTGGATCATGGGGAAGGAATCTATTCGTTTTTTACATGCAGGGGACTTTCACCTAGAAAGACCCATGCAGGACCTGACCGACATACCCGAGCACCTCAAGGCTGCTCTGGTAGATGCTCCATGGAAAGCCGCAGAGGCGTTCTTTGAAGCCGCCATCGTCGAAAGCGTGGACTTTGTCCTGCTATCCGGGGATCTGCTTCACCCGATTTCCACCGGAGCCGCCGGTCCGGCATTTCTCCTCGAGCACTTCGAAAAACTTGCTCAACATAAAATCCCAGTCTACTGGGCCGGAGGAACCGTCGACGATCCGGAACGTTGGCCCGAAGCGGTCCCGCTACCCCCGAATGTCCACTACTTCTCACGCAAAGAAGTCGAAAGCGTTGTCTTTCGCCGCAACGGCACCCCACTAGCGACCATTGTCGCACGATCGAGCGATGGACGTGAATCCATCCGCTCCGCCGAGTTTCAATGCGAATCCGATGGAACCTATGTCATCGCTATGGCACACGGACACGCCGACCGCGATGCACTACAAAGCGAACGCATTGACTTCTGGGCGATCGGCAACGACCACAATCGCAAAACCTTGCACGGCGAAGCACCACACATGCGAGTCTGTGGAACTCTTCAAGGTCGAAGCTTCGAAGAAGACGGAGCCCACGGATATTGGACCGTTGAAGTCGACGGCGACCATGATGCTCAAATTGTAGCTACCGACGGAGATCTCTTTCGCTACATAACACAAACGCTCGATGTCGAAGACCTCGCGATGGGGCGAGACATGCGAGAAGTGATGAGCAAACGGATCGCTCGCTTGCAGAACGAACACGGTTCGCGTCACCTGATTATTCGCTGGCGCGTCGAACTTGATCTGGAAAACACAATGCTAGTCGGCCCGGAAGCGATCGATGAGATTCTCGGCTGGCTTCGACGCGAATACGGACACGGTTCGTGCAGCGTTTGGTCAACCCAAATCGACGTACTGTCTCCAAAGACATATCCGAACAAGTGGCAAGAAGAGGATACCATCCTCGGAGATTTCTTGCGAATCTCCCAAGAGCATCGCAAGGCCCAAGGCTTGCAATTAAATCTCGGGCCGATCGTTGAATCCGAAACGCCCGGAACAGCGGTCTGGCAACAAATACTCATCGATGAGGACCCGGCAGAGCGAGCCGTCGCACTCGAACAAGCGACGTTGCTTGGAGTGGATTTACTGCGTGGGCACAAGGTGGACTTGATCGCTCCAACTAGGAGATTTGGAGGAACACGAGGATGAAAGTACGCGACGTACAAATCGACGGTTTCGGTGTTTGGTCAGGGCTGTCCGTTGACTCGATGCCCGAAGGCATGACGGTCTTCTACGGGCCGAACGAAGCTGGCAAAACCACGCTGATGAACTTCCTGCGCACAATGTTCTATGGATTTACTCCAGAGCGACGCATGCGGTATTTGCCACCGGTCTACGGCGGCAAACCGGGCGGAGCAATTCGGGTCACCGGCCCTGGCGGAGGTTATGAGATCGCGCGTCGCGCAACCCTCAATGACCCAAGCGTTGCTGGGCAATTGACGGTCATGAGCAGCGATGGAATCACTCAAGGTCAACATCGCTTGACGTCGCTCCTTGGAAATGTCGATGAATCGATCTTCACGAACGTCTTCGCAATCGGTCTGAGAGAACTGCAAGAACTCAGCACCCTCGATGACACAGCAGCCGCAGACGAACTCTATAAACTATCGAGCGGCCTGGACCGTGTTTCGCTAGTCGATGTTATTCGCCAGCTGCGAACTGCCCGGATGTCGATCGTATCGCAAACCGATGAGAACTCACAGCTTCAGTCCATGTTCGCGAAACGGCAACGCCTTCGCGATGAAATCGAACAACTGACTCAGCGAGGCCGACGTTGGGGTGAACTCGCCGTCCATCGCCGCAATCAACAAAACGAAATCGAAGAACTCAAACAGCGAACCGAACAGTGGGAGCTTGAAGCCAAAACGATCGAAATCGCAATGAGCGTTCGAGAGCCATGGACTCAGCGAGATACTTTGCGCAGCAAACTTCAAGCTCTGCACGCGAGAACCGACGTCCAAGAAGAGTCACTTGCAAAACTGAACGATATTCAGTCGCAAATCGATGAACGCAAAGGACAGATGCAGTCCTTTTCCGAGCAACGCAAATCCCTGCGCAAACGCGCTGACGACCTGCCGCTGAATCGCAATGTTCTCGGACTCGCAAGCAAAATCGAAGCTGCTGCCGAACAAGGTCCTTGGATCACTCAGCTACAAAAGCAAATTCATCGACTTGAGTCCGAATGGAAGCAAACGCAAGAACAGCTTGTCGAAGACGCGAAACGACTTGGACTCAATGACGCCGACCAAGAAGCATTGCTCAGCGATCGCAGATTGGCGAACTTGCCTGACCTTTCCAGGCAAGCCATCGGTCAGTTAGCTGGCCCTGCGCGTGATGTACGCACACAACAGATGCGTCTGAAGCAAGCCCGCGAGCGAGTCGAGAGCGAGAAAAAGGAAATCGATCGGCTTCAGCACGAGATTTCAGGATTCCTAGCATTGAGGAATTCCACCGATTTGCAGAACTCGATTCAATCGGCAAGCGACCGCATTCAATCGATTCGCAAGTATCAACAAGTCGAAGAACGACTTGGCAAACTCGCCGTCAACCGCGAGGAGCTCGAAGGAGAAACGATCGACTTAGAAAGCGACGATGGATTTTCATGGGAGCGAGTGATCATGCTCGCGATCCCTTTCTTCATCGGCGCGTTTATGCTGATCTCCGGCATGAACAATTTCTTTGGATGGTACAACAACGCCAACCTTCCTGCTGCGGCCCGAGCACTGGAACTTCAGTCGAATGACACTCAAAACACCGGCGTTTTGATGACCGTCCTAGGGATGATCATCCTCGTAGCGACCTACCTGTGGTGGAAGTCGATGGAACGAGGTATGCAAGGGGAGCTGACCGACTTCGAATCCCAACTCGATGCCTTGGTCGGTCAAATCCGCAAAACCGAACATGAAAAACAAGAACTGCTCGGGGCATTGCCCGATCATGGAGCATCCATCGAACAGCAACTGCGTGAAGCCGAACACGAGCTGTCCGCTTGCGAATCCTACCTGCCGATTTTCCACAATCAAACGGCCGCCAAGGCGCGATATCAGTCAGCTAGGAAACAAGCTGCCGATGCGAGTGATGGACTCAAGTCCGCTCGATCGCAATGGAAGAAAACGCTAAACCAACTTGGCCTCGCTGAGTCGCTATCTCCAAAAAGTATCCGTATTTTGTCGGAAGGCTACGAGTCGCTTTTGCAGACGCGGAAGAAACTCACTACCCAGAGCGATGAGCTGACTCAACGTCGGATCGAGTTGACCAGTTCACTGCAACGGCTTGAAGCACTTACCACTCAGATGAGCGTAGCCCTCGCGGATTCCGCACAAAGGGACGCAAATGCGAAGTCGGCGGCGCAGCCCCAAGTCATGCACAACAAAGGACAAGGGGCAGATCGCCAAACGCGAAGTAACGAGCAAGAACGTAAAGAATCTCCTAGTCTTCGAGAAGCAGCGAATCTCAAGCCGAGCGATTTATCGGTCGAAGGTCCTCAGCAAAAGTTGCAAGCGTTGCTCAACACTCTCGCTCAGCATCGGCAATTCCTTGCTCAACGCAAAGAACTCAAACGTGAGGACGAAGAGGTATCCAAGAAGCAAAAGGGTGTCCAACGCCAAGTCGAGCGATTGATCTCCACGCGGCAGAGCTATCTTGCTGAGATCGGTGCTGAATCTACCGAACAACTCGAAAGCTTACTTGCCAAGAAACGCGAGTACTTGCAAATAGATTCGCAAATCGGTGCTTTGGATGAGCGAATTCGAGCGACGATGGGTACACAAGTATCCTACGAAGCGATTCAAAAGATGCTTGAGAATTCCCCCGCTTTCGAGCTCGACAAACGATGGGAGACCTTAGGTACTCGGATCACTGGTGCCGACGAACGCGTCGGGCAATTGCAACAGCGTCAAGGCGAAGTCAACCAAGAGATGAAGACGTTAGCCGCCGATCGAAGGTTAGCCGAAGCCAAGCTTGAACTGACCTGTTTAGAACAGCAGATCGAACGCTGCGCATCGCACTGGCGAAGCCTCGGCTTGACAACTTGCATGCTCGAGAAAGTTTGCGAAATCTACGAGAGCGAACGCCAACCTGAAACATTGCGCGAGGCTTCGGCGTTTCTCAAGCAATTGACCGAAGGGAAGTACGTTCGAGTCTGGACCCCACTGGGTAAGAACGCACTTCGAATCGATAACGACAAAGGTCACAGTCTGCCTTTGGAAGTACTCAGTAGAGGAACGAGAGAAGCTGTCTTTATTGCACTTCGACTCTCTCTAGCTGCGGCTTACTCGCGTCGCGGAGCAACTTTGCCATTGGTCCTCGACGACGTCCTCGTCAACTTCGATACCATTCGGGCAACGAGTGCAGCAAAGGTACTCCGCGATTTCGCCGCCCTTGGAAACCAAGTCGTGATGTTTACTTGCCACGAACACATCATGCGACTCTTCGACTCGATTGGAGTGCAAGTTCGCGTGTTGCCGACACAAGGCGAACCGGGTATCGCGGAGATCTATCATCCACAGAAACTAATCAATGGCGTAGTGATTGATCAAGCTCCGGCGATTGCACAGCCTGAAGCGGCTGCGACCTCTGTAACTCCGGAGCAGGCAGCCCCAATCGTTTTGGAGCGAGCTCCTGAACCAGAAGTTATCGAGATACTCCAGCCAGATCCGCTTGTGTTACCGGGCAAGACGCGCGTTGCGGCCAAGGTGGAACTGCCCCCGATCAAGCTTTCGGCAGTGAAGGTCGTGAATGTAGCGGAAGTCGAACGCGATGATGTCCCGCTCTGGTTCGAGCAAGAATTCAATCCTGCTGCGGACGAGCTTTCCCAGGATGCGAATGCTCAAAGTGATTCAGCAGACTTACCTTGGGGAAGTGGTTACCGCAACGTGGAAGATATCGAGCGAGCGTTGGATTTGATGCAAGACGATCAATCGAATCTCAGGATCGAGTCAGAGCATGTGGCGACAAAGCACGGCAATGCGGTTCCCAATCCATCGTCGAGCATAGACGGACCCACAACGAGCATGGATGGGTGGTGGGAACACTTTGCAGCCCAGTCCTAGCAGGATTAGCAGGCTTAGCAGGTAAAACACCACAATTTCTATCTCACCTTCGCCCCCCTCTTTGGCGAAGGTGCCTCAACCGGGTAACACGGGCACGCTGCCCGTGATTGAACAAAGATGTTTTTTGGTAGTGCGGGCATGCATGCCCGCACTACCAAAAGCAAACGCCGAAACCACAATGCGATCGATAACCGATGTCACAAGAAACCCAGATCACGTGCCCGATTTCCCAAAAGCCCATGGAGTACGTCTTTTCCGAGACTGTTTTGGGGAAACACTTGGTCAAGTATTTCTATTGCAACGAAAGCGGTTTGCTCAAAACCGAGCACCCATATTGGCTTGAGGAAGCCTACCAGGAAGCAATTTCTGATACCGATACCGGACTTGTTTACCGAAATATCAGCAACAGCAGTATGCTCGAAGCTGTCCTGGAGTGCTTAAGAATCGGACGCGGAAAATTGCTCGATGTCGCCGGTGGTTACGGATTGCTGACAAGGTTAATGCGGGACAAAGGATTCGATTGTTACACTACCGATAAATACTGCAAGAACATGTTCGCAAAGTCTTTTGAACCTGATCCGGGATTCAAAGCAGAGGCCATATTTGCCTTTGAGGTGCTCGAACACATTG
>B570J29622_100061_pt1 | contig 12579 bp, 7 predicted proteins | sample LakMenEpi15Jun10_FD_29622 | JGI IMG/M metagenome (IMG submission 29622) | reverse complement strand
CTCTCTAAGCCACTTTCCTCCTGTCGAATGCACACATGCACTGTCCAACTAGATGCCCCGTTACCAGCAACAGCTTGTGTCGAATCGGAACTATTGGACTCCAACTCGGCACCCTCGACAGACGCGGATAACTTCCCAGATAAAGCTTCCGGCAACCCATTGAGTTCCGCTAGCTCGCGCTTCGCCTGCGCTTCATCCTCATAAGTTCGGCTCCAAATCGGAATTTGATGCCCCCACCAAAGCTGACGCCCAACCGGCCAATCTCGCTTCTCACTCAACCAATCAATGTACCCCGTCGCATACCTCTCTGGATAAATCTTTACCCGACCATCCTTCACCGCATCGATAGCTGATTGCGCTAAAACATCCATCGCAACAAACCACTGATCGGCCAGAAACGGCTCAATCGGCGTCTTGCTTCGATCACTATGCTTCAACTCAATTCGCCGCTCTTCGACTTGATCCAAGAAACCCAAACGATCCATCGCGGCGACTACACCTTCGCGNGCCTTGCTCATCGTCAATCCNACGAACTCCTTAGCACTCTCTCCAACGTTACCATTGATCGTCCCATCGGTGTTCATNATGCTGATCATCGGCAACGAACATCGCTTGGCAACCTCATAATCGTTCGGATCATGCGCAGGAGTGACCTTCACACATCCAGTGCCTAACTCGGGCTTCGCCCAAGTATCACAGACCAGTGGTATTTCTCGGTTCGCCAACGGCAAACGAATCTTCCGCCCAGANTTCGCCATCGAAACAAGCAGTTCAAGNGTTGGCAAAACGTCCCGCTCCCGCTCCTTCAATTCATCTAGCTGCTGCTTGTACTGCTCGGCATCCTTCGCATTGGACTCGGCTATCTTCTCTTCCAATCCACGGATCGCCTTAGCTAACGCCGCTCGAGGCTCAGGATGCACTGCTACAGCCGTATCACCAAGCATCGTCTCGGGACGAGTCGTCGCTACCTGAACGAATGCCGGTTCACCTGCCTTAGGCTCAACCACTGGATAACGGAAATGCCAAAAATGACCGTCGACTCCCTCAGTGCTCACTTCATCATCGCTGACCGCAGTCTGCAAATAGGTGTCCCAATTAACCAACCGCTTCCCACGGTAAATCAACCCCTTGGAAAACAGATCGTAAAAAGTAGAACGGACTGCACGAGCACACATCGGGTCCAACGTAAATCGCGTCCGACGCCAATCACAACTGCATCCCATCCGCTTTAACTGTCCAAGAATCCTTCCTTCATACTGGTCTTTCCACTCCCATATCCGCTCGACAAGCTTCTCTCGACCCAAGTCGTGTCGGGTCTTATTCTCCAGCTCACGAAGTCGGCGTTCGACAACCGCCTGTGTTGCAATCCCCGCATGGTCCGTGCCCGGCATCCACAATGCGACTTCCCCCATCATCCGGTGCTTGCGGATCTGAATATCCTGAAGCGTATTGTTGAGCGCGTGACCTAAGTGCAACGCACCCGTTACGTTCGGTGGTGGAATGACGATCGTGTAAGGACGCTTCGCTCGATCGATGTTGGCGTCAAAACAACCGGCTTGCATCCACTGCTGATAGATCCTGTCTGAGGCTTCCACGAAATCAAAGCGATTGGGTATCTCTATCGCGCCAGAAATTCCAGCCAGCGCCGCAACTCCAGTTGGGACCGCCTTATCCTCGCCACCGCCCTGTGCTTCTATCGTCATCGATAAATCTCTATCAATTCTTTCCACCATAAAAACCAAATGCCGACTAATATCCTAGTCGGCACCGCCAACCCCGCAGATGGCAATTGTGAAAAAAGCGGGACAAGACGCAAGTCCAACCGCCAGCCGCTATGCGGCCCGCCGGAACGCCCCAGACATGTAAAATGACGCAATCCCCTCGACTACCGCCTCCTGCTCACCTTCGGTAAGCTCAGGATACACGGGCAAATGAAGGATTTCTCGGGCAGCCGCTTCCGTGTGCGGCAAACATCCTACGCTGTACCCAAGATCCGAAAAACACTCCTGCATGTGCAACGGCACCGGATAATAAATCTCGCACCCGATCCCTTGTGCCTGCAAATGCGCCTTCAACGCATCCCGCCGGCCATACGGAACCCGAATGCCATACTGATTCCAAACATGCTTGCTCTTCGGATGCTTCAACGGCAATTGCACAATGTCGGTCATCCGACTCGCTTCAAACAACTCTTTGTACCGCTGGGCATGCGTCCCACGCGCCTGCGCATACGACTCCAAATGGGCCATCTTCACACCCAAAATCGCCGCTTGAATCGTATCCAATCGTGAATTGATTCCAACTAACTTGTGGTAATACCTAGGCTGCATCCCATGCGAGGCAAGCAACCGAATCTTCGATGCTAAAGCCTCATCCTGACAGACCAACATCCCACCATCACCCATCCCACCCAAATTCTTGGTGGGATAGAAACTCAAACAACCCATCTGCCCCCAAGCACCCGCAGGACGATCATCCCAAGCCGCTCCGATCGCTTGAGCCGCATCCTCGATAACCACCAAGTCATGCCGGTTGGCAATCTCGCAAATCTTGTCCATCGCTGCGCACTGTCCGAACAAGTGCACCGGAATGATAGCTCGTGTTCGCGAGGTAATACTCTGCTCGAGACTTGCCGGATCCATGTTGTATGTCAACGGATCAATGTCCACAAAAACCGGCTCGGCACCCAAGCGCGACACAGCACTGGCCGTCGCGAAAAATGTGAAACTCGGAACGATCACCTCGTCCCCCGGCTCGATGTCAATTGCCATCAAAGCCAACAGCAATGCATCGCTGCCCGATGCACATCCAATCGCATGCGCCGTCCCACACACTTCATTGACGGTTCGCTCTAATTCACCCACTTCAGGCCCATGCAAAAACCGACCGCTGTCAATCACTCGCTCAATGGCTGCCATGACCTCTTGCTTCAATGGCCCATTGCCACGTCCGACATCAAGCATCGGTACGGAACTCACAGGCCCACTCCCCGCCCCGCTAGCACTCTTGCCCTTGAGTTCATTGCCACTTGCAACGTTGCGATCTATGCGATCAGTCATTCCAACCCCCCATCCTTGGTGTGTTAAGACTCCAGACTCGACGCGTAAAGTACCCCATCCGAAGGCCAAACGTCAAGTTCACTCGGCAGGCTCCAACAGCCCAACATTCCTAGCATACAACAATCACTGGATTTCCTTCAAATCCCGAGCTCCCGGGATATCCTCCGGCCAGCGTGACCATATAGGCGTCAACTCGCGAATCTTTTTCTTGTACTCGTTCTCTTGCTCCAACCGCTTTTGCTTCAAAATCGCTTCGCGAATCTCCCCCTGAGCTTGAGCAAAATTCATCCGATACTCGCTCTCACGCTCCAGTACCTCAACCACATGAAATCCATCCGCATCCTCGATGACCTGACTCAACGCGCGGGGCTCAATGGCAAAAACCACTTCCTCGATCACCTTACTCTTCAACGCACCACGCCGCGTCCAGTCAAATACCCCACCCTCACTGGCGAAATATCCTGTCGATTGCTTCCTCGCAACAGACTCAAACGGAGCACCACCAAAATATACTTGATTCCACATGTCGACAATCGAGCGATAAGCCTCTTCGCGATTCGGCTGCTCTTTGAACATCGCCGAAAGAATCCTAAAACGTACCCGCGCAGGACGATTCCATTCATCTCCATGCCCATCGTAATACTCTTGCATCTCCTCAAGATACACGTTGGGCTTCTCCTGAACCCCCTCTCGCAACGCTTGATCAGCCCACACTTGCTCCGCAAATGTGTGCATCAACGCAGTCAGCGATGTCCCCTGCCCTTCGAGTAAAGCAATAAAGTCCGCTTCTGTCTCGCACTTCGCTTTCTTGATCTGCTCGGGCAATACCTTCGTACGGAAAATTTCCGCCGTCTTCGACATCATCTTGCTACGCATCTCCTCACGCTCCTTCTTGGGCTTACCCCCAGCCTGAGCATTGAGAAAATGTTGGGCTAGACACTTTTGCTCAATCGACATCCGCAACGCTTTGCGCAATTGAGACTGAAACTCCCGACTTTGAACCACCTCCGACGTTATCTTTGCAGGCGGAAACAAATCACCTATCAATATCCGCTCTTCCCCAACAACCGCAATGACGCCACTGGCTTCGAACAGCTCCCCACCCCGCACCACCGACGCGGCATCTGTTAATTCGCGACCACCTACATCCGCCGGCATCCCAACCGCCGACGCACGCTGAACCTCCCCGCCAACCACCACCGGATCCGCAATGTAAACCGGTTGCTGCAATCCACCGACTTCCTGCCCAATGGATTCACAAGGGACAAACAGCCCAGCAATACCCCAAACCCCAGGCACCATCCATACGACGAGCTTCTTCCATGTTCGTTGCGTCTGCACTGCTATGCCTTGATTCTCTTATGCCTTAATTCTCTTGCGCCCAGATTCCCAGAAGCCTTGAGCCCAACACACGTGGATTTCCCGTCTCCCAAGAAATCCTCAACCCTGCAGCAAGCCCATAGCGCCCGACACGACACCAACGAAGACTCTACGAAAATTCCACTCAGTAACGCAAGACTTCTTTGAGGACTGCTAGCAAATCAATCCTCGCCAACCGCTCCTTGTCACTCAACTCCTCCTTAGGACGACTCGTCCCAACTCGATCCCCTCGATAATCGACGCGTGGATCCATACGCGAGCCCATCCGATGATCCATGCGAGAATCCATTCTAGAATCCGGCCGTGCTGTAATCACTTCCCACAACGGCCAATAAGCGCTCTGCTCACGCTCCACAATCCTCAACTTGCCCCCATGAAGCTTCGATAACTGCGCTATCCGCTTCCCGTCGCTGTACTGCAACCGCAAGAAACGCTCCTGAATGTCCACCGACCTCACAGTCCAAAGAGTCGCATCCATCCTCAACTCCGCTAATCGCAACAGCCGCTCGACCGCTGCGGGCACCTCTCCAAATCGATCTCGCAACTCTTGCCGAATCGTCTCGATAGCCTGAATGTCCTGCAATCGTGAAATCCGACGATACACGTCGATCTTCTGCCTCATGTCGGGAATGTATTCGCTCGGCAAATAAGCCTCGATCGGTAACTGAATGTCGACATCAAGACTGAACTTCGGTGGCTGCTTGGTTAGCTGCCGCACAGCATTGTCTAACATCTGACAATAAAGCTCATACCCAACCGCTGCGATATGCCCACTTTGCTGAGTCCCAAGCAGATTTCCTGCTCCACGAATCTCCAAATCCCGCATCGCAATTCCAAACCCCGCCCCCAACTGCGAGAACTCCTCGATCGCATGCAATCTCCTCGCCGCATCCGGATTGAGATGCTTGTTGCTGTCTACCAGCAAGTAACAATGCGCTTGATGGATGTATCTTCCGACTCTCCCTCGCAATTGATGCAACTCCGAAAGCCCATAGCGATCGGCTTCATCGATGAAGATCGTATTCGCATTCGAGATATCTAATCCACTCTCGATAATTGTTGTTGCCAACAAAATATCAACTCGGTGCTCGATGAAATCCATCATCACCCGCTCAAGCTCATGCTCGGCCATCTGCCCGTGCCCGATCGCCACCTTTGCCTCAGGCACAATCCGCTGCAACTTCGCCGCAACCGCATGCATGTCGCTGATCCGATTGTGGACAAAGTACACCTGACCGTCGCGATTTAGCTCGCGCAAGACGGCGTTGCGAATAAGCTTATCGTTCCACCGCACCACCCTGGTCTCAACTGCCATCCGCTCCTCAGGTGCAGTTACCAAGTTCGAGATGTCGCGAATCCCCACAAGGGACATGTGCAACGTTCTCGGAATCGGTGTTGCTGACAAAGTCAACACATCCACCTGGGTTGCTGTCTTCTTGATTCTCTCCTTCAGCTCAACCCCAAACTTCTGCTCCTCATCGATAATCAACAACCCAAGGTTGAAAAACTTCACATCGCTCGATGCCAAGCGATGCGTTCCGACAATAATGTCGACTTGCCCTTTCGCAAGCTTCGCTAGTACCTTCGATTGCTTAGCTGCCGTATCAAATCGACTCAACTTCGCAATCTCAAAAGGAAACTCCGCCATCCTATCCTTGAACGTCTTAGCATGCTGCTCAGCAAGCACCGTTGTGGGAACCAAAACTGCCACCTGATAGCCACTCTCGACCGCCTTAAAAGCAGCCCGCATTGCGACCTCGGTCTTCCCAAACCCAACATCCCCACAAATCAACCGCTCCATCGGTCGACTCGACTCCATGTCCTTCTTCGTCGCTTCGATCGCTGTCAACTGATCGACCGTCTCCTCATACGGAAACGAACCTTCAAATTGATGCTGCCACACGGAATCAGCATGAAATGTAATCCCCTTGAGACTCCGCCTCTGCGCTTGCAAATCGAGCAAGTCCGCAGCCATGTCCTCCACCGCACTCTCCGCAGCCTTTTTCTGCTTCGCCCAAGCTTGGCCGCCAATCTTCGCTAACCTCGGCCTTGTCTTCGTCCCACCTACATACCGCTGCACAAAGTCGATCTTCGATGCCGGTACATACAACTTCGCTCCCTCGTCGAACTCAATGACCAAATGCTCGTACTTCTGCCCCTCCTTGGTGATCATCTCCATCCCAAGATAAATCCCAATCCCATGCGAAAGATGGACGACTAAATCCCCCTCCTTCAAATCCAAAAAACTATCGATCGCCTTCGATGCATGCTTCCTCCCTGATCGCTTGAGCATCGTTCGACGCAAAATCTGATTAACAGTCAAAATGAATGCACCCTCGGGAATCTCAAATCCCGCCGATAACAATCCTTCGACTAACCTTATGCGACCGGATGCATAAGCCGCACTGCCGGCTAAAATCTCCTGCATGCGGGACAACTCCCCCGCATTGATGCAAACCACCACCGCACGGCGATCCACCCCAAGCGTCTGGTCGATCTCTGTCGATATCCGCTCTAACTCCCCTCCTATCCGCTGCACATCCCCAATCGGGATTCGTACCGAATCCCAAGGATATCCCTCAATGGCTAACTGACCGATGTCGGCATAAGCGAACTTCTGCAACCTTCCCAACAACTCTTTCGGATCTTTAAACCGCTCCGGAAAGGGCACCCTCGCTTGAAATAATAACGCTTGATGCATCCCCGCCGTCGGTTCGCTAAACAAGACCATGGTATCCGACGGTAAATAATCAAGCAGTGTTCCTTCTTCCTTAGCAACATCCTTGGCCGATATCAAATCAACCCTTTCCGCCCGCTGGATCGAACGCTGCGTGACGGTATCAAAAGTCCGAATCGACTCGATCTCATTGTCAAACAACTCGATGCGATACGGCTCTGCAACGTCCGGCGGATACACATCGAGTATCCCTCCCCTAGCCGTATACTCACCAACCATCTTCACCGATGTGGTCGATCGATATCCTACCGACTCAAGCCACTCTTTGAACTCGCGCAGATCAAGCGTCCCGCCCACCGTGATCGTTTTGCGGTCACTGCGCAACTGATCCGGACTTGGAACACATTGCATGATCGATTGCATCGTCGCAACCACCACAGGTACTCCACTCCCCTTCCCCGCTTGCTCGCCCCCCGACTTAGAACTCCCCCCCTTTGCAACAGACTTCTTGGCTGAAGGTTTCTTCGTAGCAGATTCCGCATTGTACCGATCCAACCTAGCTAACACCTGCAATCGATCGATCATCTCCTGCTGCTCAAGCGCATCATCAGGTACATCCTCCGAACCCGGTGGAAATACCAATGACTCCTCTTGGGAGAAAAACTCAATGTCCCTCGCGATGCTCTCTGCCTCCTGATGGTGCGCGACAAGTACCAACAGCGGACGACCTAACTTCCGGCGGACCGCACACACCAACGGTGCTACCGCCCCCCCCCAAGCACCCTCCCAATAATAGGGCTTACCTGCTACCCAGCGACTTACCGCACTCTGAAAATCCTTCAACCCAGCAATCGCTTCAAGAAACGCCTCTGCCGGATTCTCCTTCGCCTCCGCTACACCTCTGCCCGCTCCTTTTTCATCTTCCTTTTCCCCAACCCGCCCCTTTCTCTTCCGTTCGGGGCCAGATTGCTCGCGATTGGCTCCAACCTGCTCNCCCCCCTTGCCNAGAGCATCGCCGTTATCCTGGGCACTGTTATCGTGGCTAGTGTTATCCTGGGCACTGTTATCCTGATCTTCATTCAGGTCGGGCGAAGCCGCATCGCCTCGAATAAAATCTGCGAGCGTTCGTTTAGCTTTTGGGGGTTTGGGTTTCATCGTTTCGATTAAAATCTACTTCCTGCCCGGGCCGTATTTCATCCCAGGTCGTTCCGACTACACCACCGATGCAACAATTCCCTACTAGCGAACCGATGGACGCCATGCAGTTTAACCTTCTCTCCCAAACTTTACACACCACTCCACTTGCTACCCGCTCGACATCGATGCCAAAGTCGATTTTTTTCCTTGCTAACTCCATGTTAGCCGCGATCACCCTGCTAACCTTCGCATACCCCGACGCTCAAGCCCAATCCCCCACCCCTCCATCCGACCCCCGCGCCGACTTTATCCGCGCTAACTACAGCAAGTCCGAGATTCGAATCCCGATGCGCGACGGCGTGGAACTCTTCACTTCCATCTACATCCCCAACGATCCGAACCCCGCTACCTCCTACCCCATCCTCCTTAGCCGTACACCCTACAGCGTCGGCCCCTACGGACTTAGCACCTACAAAACCCGTCTCGGTCCCTCAGCCTCATTCGAACAAAAGAAATACATATTCGTCTTCCAAGACGTTCGCGGACGCTACATGAGCGGTGGTGAATTTATCAACATGCGTCCCCAACTCTCTGCGTCTGAGAAGTCGAAAACTACCAATAACCCGTCTTCCAATAACGGACTCTCTAACAACGCCGCAATCGCGGACAACACCGCAATCGACGAAAGCACCGACACGTTCGACACCATCGAGTACCTAGTAAAAAACCTCCCAAAGAACAACGGTCGAGTCGGCCAGTGGGGGATCTCCTATCCAGGCTTCTACACCTCCGCCGGGGCGATTAATTCTCACCCCGCCCTCCGTGCCGTATCCCCCCAAGCACCCATCGCAGACTGGTTCTTCGATGACTTCCACCGAAACGGCGCTTTCGTCTTACCGATGGCTTTTAACTTTTTCTCCTCCTTCGGTAAACCGCGTCCAGAACCAACCACGGAGTCACTCCCCGGATTCCAACACCCAACCCGCGATGGCTACCAATTCTTTCTCGATCTCGGCCCCCTATCAAATGTCGATAAACTCTACTTCAAAGATGAAATTCCATTCTGGAACGATTTGGAAAACCACCCGAACTACGATGCGTTCTGGCAAGCTCGAAATCTTCTTCCCCACCTGAAGAATATCCAAGCGGCGGTGTTAACCGTCGGCGGTTGGTATGACACCGAAGACCTCTACGGCCCACTTGCAACCTACGCCGCAATCGAAAAACAAAATCCAAATATCCAAAATAGCCTAGTCATGGGCCCCTGGTTCCACGGCCAATGGGCAGGCGATGACGGCGCGAAACTTGGAACTGCCGACTTCGGTTTTGCCACCTCTTTGTGGTTTCAAGAACATGTCTTACTCCCCTTCTTCGAACACCATCTACGCGGCAACGGAAACGGTTACTTCCACGAAATGACCGCCTTCGAAACCGGCGCGAACCGCTGGCGTACCTTCGAAAACTGGCCCCCTAAGAATTCACAACCAACCCCGTTCTTCCTAAACCAAAACGGCAAACTCTCCCGCACTCCACCCACTTCAGACTCCTCGGATACCTTTCCAAGCGATCCTCGCAAACCAGTTCCCTACACGATGGAAATCACGAATAACTGGGCTCGTGATTACGTCACCGAAGACCAACGCTTTGCCTCCTGGAGACCCGACGTTTTGGTCTATCAAAGCGATGTGCTAGCAGATCCGATCAGTCTCGCCGGCTCGATCCCAATCGACCTCTGGGTCGCAACCACCGAATCCGATGCTGACTGGGTCGTAAAAATNATCGATGTGCATCCTGGTACCCAAGGCCCGACAAGTCGCAGAAGCGACCCGAAAGAAAGTGCGAACTCAGGCCGACACGAATTGATTCGCGCAGGAGTACTTCGAGGCCGCTTCCGTAACGGCTTCACCGAACCTATCGCAATGAACCCCAACGAACCGACCCGCATCCAATTCGAACTCAACGACCTGTGTCATACCTTCGGCCGTGGACACAAAATCATGATCCATGTCCAAAGCTCCTGGTTCCCATTCATCGATCGAAACCCACAGAAATACGTTCCGAATATCTTCCAAGCTCAACAAGAAGATTTCCGACCTGCAACCCACACGCTCTTCCAAGGCCCAGCGAAGCCTAGCCAAATCCTATTACCTATCATCCCATCAAACTTATAAACAAATTGACTTCCGCCAGCACAAACAAGGGTGAAGCCACTCGTGGCTTCACGCATTCACGAGGATATCTTCCAGTAACGCACGAGACTGCCCGCACGTAGAAACACGAACAGACCTTTCGGAACCTCAGGATGATGTCCGTGATACCTTGCACACCTCAAGCTCACTCGCCTGGAAAACAACCTGCACCATTCGTGCTCCCACCGCAACGCTTCAATACACGACGCAGTCAATCTGAAACGTTGCTTCAACATCCAACTCGAAAAATACAATCCATCTAATACAATCGCTCGGCGACCATTGAAATGATTCGCTTGAGCAAACCGCTGAAAGTAACCGCGAAAACTATCTCCTAACTCGCGACTGCTCAGCGGAAGTAAACTCTGCGTCTGAGACATTCGCTTGCGAAGCAATGTCCTCGCCGCTCGCTCGAATTCACCCAAGTCGATTTCCTCAGGAGCCACATCAGCTCGCACTAAACCGCGAACCACCATCGACTGCAACTTTGCTAATTCCGCAACTTCGCTCGACTCCAGGTCCTGCTTCTTCGGATCTCCTTGACTGCTCATTACCAACTGCCTCTACCGAAGTTCGCTTGCAAGCGGACTAGCTTGGATGTTGCTGACTGCGAGCAAGCAACCCTCTTGCTCGATCCAATTCCGTTACGAGTTCTGCCATCGAAGGAATATGCTCATCGCGTTCCAATATACATCCTTTGACATCCGTGACTTGAAAAACAGATTGCATCAAATCCCATATCTCCTCATTCGTCGCGAGGCTATGACTGTCTACCCACTGACCATCTTCTACATATCCGCCGACGAAATGAAGTTGCACGATGCGGTCCGTTGGCAAACGGCGAAGATGCTCAATCGGATCCCACCCTTGATTGGCCGCATTGATAAATAGATTGGTCACATCCAGCAGCAATCCGACCTCATTCTGCTCGCAAAGCTTGCACAAAAAATCCGCTCCATCGTACTTCTCATCCGGATAGCGAAACATCTCGGTGATGTTCTCCAAAATCAAAGGCACCTGAAGATGGTCTTGCAACTTTGAAATATTGTTGTGAAGTACTCGCAACGATGCATCCGTCTTCGGAAGAGGCAATAGATGTCCGACATCGATCCCCTCCGAGCGAGTAAAGGCGATATGCTCACTGCACCAAGCGGGTTTTACACGTTGAACAATCCCCGTGTATGCCTTGACGTATTGATCATCAAGCCCCTCAGCGCTGCCGAGTGACATCGCCAGCCCGTGCGGAATCAAGGGGAAATTTCGCTGCAACAATTCCAACTCAGCCAGCTTTGTCGGCAAAGCATCGAAATAGTGGTCTGCGGTAATCTCCAGAAAATCAATCGAGGAACGATAAGCAAACAACTCTGCAAGCATCGGTTCTCGAAACCCAAGCCCAACTCCAAGTCTCGCTAAATTCTCAAAGGCCATCGCAATCACCTTTCATTGAACATTCTACTATAGCTTCGATAATCCCCACGAAAAACTTCATCAACCGCCACAGCCACATCCCCCTCCACCACCGCAACCGCAACCTCCGCCGCCACCGCAACCTCCTGAACCGCCCCCTGATCCGCATCCACCTGCTGGCGTCGCGCCACCCGGCTCATTTGTAGCTGAAACCCTGAACGACTGATACATCACATCCAGCGAGGGATAACATCATGGTGAATGTTAATAACAGCGTGGGCTCAATCAAATGCTCAATCGGCCCGAAATTCCAATGCTTGAATACCATTTGGCGTTAACCGTTCCTAGAAATGAAGTTCGCACTTCTCATATCACATCCGCAAAGGCTCATTTGGTGATATTCATAGGCGCAACTTATTTCCAAAAATAGAAAATTCGCCACATCGAAATTGGTCCTTCTTAGATTTTAATGGCCGGTATTGCATTGCATCGGATTTGCAGCACGCGTGCTCGTGCTCAGTGAAACGGTGCTCGTGCTCGTAATCGAAAACAACCTGTAGCGGTGTTATGTTCGGTCAACCCAAGACCTACGTCTGAATGCAATAGAACTGTTCCCGTTATCCGATCACGAGCACGAGCACGAGCACGAAAATCGGCCCGAATCGAAATCAGCTTGGTCACTATGTTTTCTCAGTAGCCAAATTGGTTCGTCGGGGATTTTAATGGCCGG
>B570J29622_100054_pt1 | contig 13030 bp, 6 predicted proteins | sample LakMenEpi15Jun10_FD_29622 | JGI IMG/M metagenome (IMG submission 29622) | reverse complement strand
CGCTTGTCTACTCACTGGGCATGATCGCTGTACTCTTGGGGTTTGGAAGCGCAAGTCTTGGTTTGCGTTGGCTTACGGGTCACGCTCTGGAATGGGGAGCGTTGTTCGGCAACACCTGGACCCAAGTCTTGTTCACCGGCTTTATGTTTACTCTTGCATTGAGTTTCCTAGGTGTATGGGAGTTCCCCATTCCGGGTTTTGCCACGGGTGCGAAGAGTACCGAGTTATCCTCTCGCCAAGGTTTCTTGGGAGCTTTCTTCAAAGGGGTGATTACAACTCTTTTGGCGACTCCTTGCAGTGGACCGTTTCTCGGTAGTGCTTTGGCAGTATCGTTGACGCAACCCGCTTGGGTTGTCTTGCTGATTTTCCTTGGGGTAGGAATTGGGATGGCGTTCCCTTACCTGCTCGTCGCGATGTTTCCTGGAAGCATGCGTTGGATTCCAAAACCCGGACCTTGGATGGAAACGTTTAAAGAGTTCCTTGCGTTTCCGCTGTTGCTCAGCGTCGTNGCGTTCGTCGCAGGATTTCCTGAAAAAGAACGGATCCCGATGCTAGCCGCTTTGATTTTCATTTGGTTCGCATGTTGGCTTATCGGTCGTGTTCCGCAATGGGAAGCAAAGCAAAAGCATTTCCGCGCTTGGGGAATCGGCAGTTTGGCGGCCATCGGNGGAACATTGGGATCGTTCTATTTCTTGAAGCCCTCCGAATTTGAGCTTGAGTGGGTCCCTTTCACAGAGCAACGCTTGCAAGCGACCGTCGCCGAAGGAAAACCGGTCTTGGTTGACTTTACTGCCGAGTGGTGCCAGAACTGCAAACTGAATCTTGCGGTCGCGATTCATACTCGCAAAGTTCACGATGTGGTCAAGAAGAATGGCGTGGTACCGATGATCGCCGACTTGACCCGCTATCCACCTGAGTTGATGGCCAAACTGCGGGAACTCAACAAGATCGCCATTCCTGTTTTAGCGATTTACAAGCCGGGGGATGGGAAGAACCCGATTGTTTTGGAAGACCTGTTGACCGAATCGCAAGTTCTCGAAGCATTGGACCAAGTCGGTCCAAGCAGTACGGAAGTCCAATCCGCCAATGTTGCCCCTCCACAAATCCGTTAACGATGATGGATCGTCGGTTCGAACTTCATTCGCGTGTTCGATCATGTGCCTCCATCAACAACTTGCAAGCTACTCTCCCAAACCCTTGCTTTCGCTTCTAACAGTGTGCTTGGGTGTCCTGACGATTCTTAGCACNCATCAAGGGAGAGTTGTTGGCCAGGAGGCAGAAAAGCTAAGTCCTTTAGACATAGGGACGCGGCGTGAACTGTTCGTCGATCGGTATCTAATCGATACGCTNGAAGGGGTAACGCACNAGCTGCATGAACCGCGCGCGACCGAACCGATGCAGGAACCTGCCGACCCGATGGAGTATGGTACAATTCTGTGGGATGGTTCGCTTTATCGGATGTATACCCGCCAAGGTCGCGGCGCGAAGTTCGACGGTGACATCACCGAAGTGACGCGTTACNGCGAAAGCATCGATGGAATTCACTGGAAGCGTCCTTCACTCGGANTCGTGGAGATNGATGGCACGAAAGACAACAATGTCATTCTTCACGAGGCACCCTACTGCCATAACTTTGCACCTTTCCTCGATGAGAATCCGCAGTGCGATCCCAAGCACAAGTTCAAAGCGCTTGCGGGAACGGTCAAATCTGGATTGGTTGCGTTTGTATCTCCGGATGGGATTCACTGGGACAAGCTTCGCGATACACCGGTGATTACATATACAAAGGAATACGCTTTCGATTCACAGAACGTCGCTTATTGGTCGTCGCTTGAATCTCAATATGTCTGTTACTTTCGTCATTTCCTCGATGGCAAACTTCGTTCGATTTGCAGGACGACATCCAAGGACTTTGTGAACTGGACAGAGCCTCGCGCGATGAAGCCGAATTTGCCTGGAGAGCATCTTTACACTTCGTTAGCGCATCCCTATTTTCGAGCGCCGCATCTTACCATTGCCACTCCCACCCGCTTTTTCCCGGAGCGCGGCGAATCAACCGATATTTTGTTCATGACCGCTCGTGGCGATCAGCCTTTCGACCGTACGTTTCGACATGCTTTTCTTCGCCCTGGGCTTGATCCCGATCGCTGGGGAAACCGCTCAAATTATGCCGCTTGGCATATCGTTCCAACGGGTTTTACAGATCAAGGCCCCACGGAATTGTCTCTGTACGTTACGCCGTTTCGTCGATTTACACTTCGGCTCGATGGGTTCGCTTCGATCCATGCAGATGCAGATATCGGAATAGCGACCACGAAGCTCTTCGTGATGGGTGGTGATCGCCTGGAGATCAACGCTTCCACGAGTGGTGGAGGAAGAGTTCGTGTGGAACTGGTCGATTCGAGCGGCAACCCGATCGATGGATTTCGATTCGAGGATTGCGAACCTTTTGTCGGTGACTCTATCGGCCACACAGTTCGATGGAAAAAGAAAGCTTCGCTGGCAAGCTTGAAAGGTACACCGATTCGAGCTCGGTTCGAATTGCTTGAAGCGGATCTTTATGCCCTGCAATTCACGACAACAACACCGACTGAGGATGGTACGCCGAATCTCCCTTAGCAGCCTTGCTTGAATTGCAAAGCATGAAGCAGCGATTCTAGAACATACGTTTCAGAAGAACTTTCAAGGTTGCCAGTCGAAGTTTCCATTTTGGAATTTGGACTGTGTTCGCTTCGTATCCGAATGCTTGAAGTTGTGTTTTGGCGTACTTATCGAAGACCGCCACAGCAGACTTGTCCATGCTTGTCTTCCATGCGTATGTGCGGGAAGCCATTGGCGGGGCATCAGCGTTGTAGTGCTGCGAGCTTCGTTCTGCGGGGATAAGCGATTCGCTGTTTTTGTAATAGTTGAGCATCTCGACAGCGTAAGGCAGGCCCAAGAAATCGCATATGCGACGCAAGTTATTCTCGGTGTCGAGAACAAGGTCTTCGTAGCGGATTTCCATGTAACGATCAGGGGGTAGCATTTTCCCCATGCATCGGCCTAATCGAACGTGATCGCGCCACCATTCGGCGGCTTCGATGATATCACCTGGGCCCCACTCCATTTTCAGCACCGATTGAGCAACGTCTCGCCCATCACGGATGATGTGAATGAATTTTGTATTGGGAAATAGAGAATTAATGTCGTGCATCCGATCAAGGTAGTCGGATTTATCGCCCCAGAATTTCTTGCCGTGGGCTTGCGCGTAGCAACTGTAAATCGCATCGATGACATCCGACAAAGTCGGATTGCTGCCAAGCTTCTGTTTTACTTCTTGTGCCGTAGGAACTTTATCCCACTTCGAAAGCAGATCTTCTTTTAGCAGGTCAGCGATTAGTCGATCGAGATTCGCCGACACAGACAATGGACCATATTTGTCCATTTCGCGGATGTAATTCGTGATGAAGTGTGTTTCGTAGGGGATTGCAACGTCTGGATGGCTATTGAGCATCAGACGAATCAGAGTTGTTCCCGAACGACCTACACCAACGATAAAGAAGAGATTGCTGTGCATTCTGGTGATTCACCTTGTGTGAATCCGCTAAGGATTTGTGTCATTTGCGTCCCTTGAGGGGACCGACGCCGCTGGTTCGTCGTGCGGCGGAGATTCTTTACGTGGGCGTAAGATTGTTCCGTCAGTGTACTAATGGACTTTTTATTGTCAAATGACAACAAATTCCAAGCTGCGGCTTACCTGCGCGCGGCCCGGATCGACTCGTCGTTGGTGACTTCCGGCCCATCGATTGCGACCTCCGGCTCATCGGATAGAATGTCGCTTGCTTGGTGCGCATAGAAAGCAGCTTCGTCGACTCCGTCTCCGTCGAAATCCCCTGCGATGACTTCGAGTCCATCACCTTGGATTTCGAAGACCTTATCTGTCACATCGAGTTGACCATTTCCGTTGCTATCGACTAGGACTCGATTCCCCCTGACCACTGCGATTTGATCGGTACCATCTCCATTGAAATCTCCAACAAGCGGCTTATCACCTGTTTGGCCGAATTGAATCATACGATCTTTGGAGCGATCGATTTGGCCGTCGCCGTTGGTATCGAGAACCCATAGCCCGTTATGGAATATCCCGAGAGTGGAAACGCCACCGCCGTTGAAGTCACCGGCGATAGGCTGATCGCCGCGTGTGCCGAATCCAAAGACGTGGTCGATCACATCGCTGCGAGCTTCACCTCGTTCGCTGCGTTGTAGCAATCGAACGGCGCTTTGTTCAAGTTCTTGAGGGGGAAGGTTTTTCGGAGTCGTGCTGCGCATGTTCTCTGGATCGGGTAGTCCCGGCTCACGTTCGATCGCTGCGCCATCCCCTCGCCAAGCTACGCCCCATACACCTATATCGTCCTTGCCATCACCGTCCCAGTCACCGACGACTGGCAGATCGCCGACGGCTCCGAGTTTGGCCCAAAGATCAGATCGATCCCATTCGCCATTTCCGTTGATGTCGATCAACCATTCGCCATCTTTGAACAGAGCAAGTTCATCGATTCCGTCACCGTTGAAGTCACCAGCGAGCTGCATCGCTCCTTCAACGCTAAAAGCATTTCGCGAAGCGAGCTTCGCGGGCCGTTTGAGCGTTGAGACGATCCTCCATCTTCCGCGATCCATTGTCTCGACGGTCCAAGTCTCTACGTCGAGCATCTTGGCGAGCTGTGCGACTTTCTCTTGGTCGACCCGTTTTTGATCTTGATAGCCACGCGGCTCACCTGCGTTGATGACACTCAAGTGCCATGTGTATTCAACCGAGAACCCGGCGATGCTCTCAGGTAATCGGATCGGATCAAACGGTGCAAAGACGGCGTACGATGGCTTAGGGAAGATGAATACATCATCTCGTTGTAAACCCGGAATCACGACCGTTTTATCCAACAGAGGTGCCGGTGGAATAGTTGGTGGAACCGGTGGCTCTGGGGGCTCAGGAGGTTCGGGGGGCTCTGGTGGCTCAGGCGGAAGTACACCAACTAGAATTTCGCTGAAGTGATTTGTTGTCGAAACGCCGCGAGCCGCGACACCAACAATCAAGATGCCATCGGTACCTGGGTTCGTCGACGGATTCGATTGCAGGCCCCGGAGTAACTCCGCAACTTCGGGAGGCAAATTCTCTCCGACGTTGATCGCGAATCCACCCGTGGTTCCCGGCGTATCGATACCATCGAACCAACCGACTGGTTGGGTTTGGTAGATGTGGTACTTACCCGGTCGCAATCCATCAAAATAGTAGAACCCATTCGCGTCGGTGAAACGAAGAGCACCTTGGGTTTCTATCTGTGATCCATAGATTCCAGGCAAAACGTCCTGGCTAGTAAGCTTCGTCCCGTCGATACGGCGAAGCTCTACTATGGAGCCACGAATGGGAATATCATCAGGCGTCCGGACCCCATCTCGAATTCCCTGAAGGCTTGCCGGTGGCTTGCCATCGACAGTAAGAATCTCACCGCCGTCTTGGAAGACGTAGCCACTGAGGCTTCCGGGTGGTACCTCCATGAAGTCATACTTCACAGCGTCGGTACCATCAGGAAGTTCAATCCCTTGGATCGCGTCGACTTGGGTATCTACTCCACCGAGACTTCCGGCCCGCTGACCACCTTGAAAATACCCTTGCGGTTGCCTTTGTCGCAAGCTGTACTTACCAGGAGCAAGTCCATCAAAGCGATAGCTTCCGTCGCTTGCTGTTTGGGTCGAAGCGATGACCTTTCCAGCGTCATCGATCAAATCGATAACGACACTTCCTATTCCATCTTCCCCTGGATCTCGCTCGAAATCTTCGTTGAGGTCTTCGAATACATTACCTGCGATCGAGCTCGGTAATCGTTCGCAAAAATCGTATTCGAAACCGGCTTGGCCGCCGAGAAGGGTGATCGATTCGATTCGCACACCATTGATCGCTTGGCCGTTGGTTTTCCCATCGACGCGACCTGCTTTGGAAGGGCCATCGATAAGCCCTGTCGGCTGCGTCTCAACGATCGCATAAGTCCCTTTAGGGAGGCCTTCAAATCGATATGAGCCTTGAGCATCAGTCAATGTCGTAGCGACCGTTTGACCTTGATCATTCAGCAATGCGATACGAACACCTTCGAGTGGCCGTTTACCTGCTGGATCGGTTGCGAAGCAAGGGTATCCTGGCAAAGCGATGCAAACGTGACCTGTTAAGGTCGATGGCTCCAGTTCACCGAAGTTGTATTCGAGCCCGACATCACCGCCGTTGAGCAGAATATTGCCGATGGTGTCGTTAGCAAGCAGCACACCTCGTTGTTCGCTGCCGACACGTCCAACGGAATCCTTGCCATCAAACAGCCCCGAAGGTTGATTCTCGAATACTTGATAACGACCTGCGGGCAAGCCATCGAATCGATACGATCCATCCGCTAAGGTCGTCGTGCTTGTTTGAATCTTCTGACCGGTGATGGTCTCGATAGAAACCAGTTCGATCGTAACTCCTGCGACACCCTTTTCTTGAGAATCCCAAAGGCCATTATCGTTGTTGTCGAGGTAGACGGAACCTGAGAGGGAAGCGGGGATAATTTTTTGTGTAGCGTCGACCGCTACACCAGCGGTTCGATCACGCCTGCCGTCTGCGTTATCTGCTGGTAGGTTCAGCGCAAATCCAGCGCTGCTTGCGTTTCCTAACAGGGCATCATAGCGATTGAGAAACGATCCCCTTGTGGTTGCAACTTCGTAGTCTGGCGCACTAAAGGTAGCGGTAAGCCGGCTACCTTCGAATTCAGCACCCGAGGTTACCGGGTCGAGACCTTCGTTGAACTCGCTGATGTCGTCGACCGAGTAAAGATGCTGAACTTCGTCAACATCGATCGAGAAATGAAGCTTGTCACCAGCAAAGAAATTCTCAAACGTAAGGATGACCTGCATCGATCCGTCTTGGACAGATGCCGTTACTTTGGCGTTCGGGTTTTTCGCTTCGAGCGAGATGATTTCGAATTGGAAAGCGTGATCGGCACCGCGACTCGGGATGCTTGTTCCACCGACAATGGTCGGAGTTTCATCGGTATCGAAAAAATTGTCCGCGACGCTATATCCCGCTGNTCCTTGGTCGGTATCGATAACCAGTTGGGTNAATTGCGTCCGTGCAGCCCCTCCTTCGAACGTAACGAAGAACGAATCGCCATGGGCATCGGATCCGGTGTCTTCTTCGATGTATACGCCACCGATCCAAACGGTGCGATCAGATTCCTGAGCCAGGGCAGATTCAAAAGCAATGGCAGACTCAAGAGGCGTGTTCGTGATAGCGGTGGACGAAGCGAGAGGCTCTGCAAGTAGCGAGGGCTCGGCGAATCCACTTGCGTCGAAAAGGTCGCGGCGTTCGAGTCGTTCAAGCGTGCTTCGACGAAACTCTATCGGGTTGCTAACAAACCACTCTCGTAGCTTGCGCCCCCATGATCTCAGACTTCTCTTATCGTTCGAGTGTCTCATCGAATCCGCTCCTGAGCACCCGAGTTTTCGAACTGTGCGCTGACCGGATGGATAAATCGTCCTTCGTCATCTAAATGAATCAGAGCATCGGAGATGTTCCAAGATCGAATCGTGGTATCGAAGCTTCCTGAATAGAGATAATCTCCATGAGATCGAAGTACGGCAATGGTTCCATCATGTCCGATGAGTTTGCATCGACCAGCAAGCTTGCCGGTTTTTGGCAACGCGATTTCTTTTGCTGCTACGGTCCCTTCGGGGACCACATCTGAAACTTGGAACGTTCGACCACCGCCAAGGGACTTCGAAGGCTGCACGAGACGAATCGTGTTATCGCTCCCCGAAACGGCATACCGTTCTTCGCTCAAACGCTCGATAGCCATCAAGCGTCCTGCGCCAACATCGAGCTGGTATTGAATCGATTCCGATTTGCGATCGATCCCGACCAGTCGTCGGTCTTCTGCAACGCTGTAGATCAGACTGTCGTCGGCTGAAAAGACCAATGCTCGAATGCGATTCGTATGGGCTTGGACCTCCATCACGCATTCACGCTGTTGATCCATCACCGCAGGAACACGGTCCAAGTCAATCAAACGCACGGCACCGTCTCGGCCTCCATAAGCCAAGGTTCGCTGATCGCTTGAGATTGCCAAAGCACGAATATCGGAGCACTCGCTGGTGTGATCGACCGACCACTTCATACGATCCAGATCCAAGCGATAGATCGAGTTCGAGAATCCTGCTGCAATCAAAGAGTGCTCGCCGATAAATTTGATCGTAAACAGGGCGTGTGCGACCCGTTGTGAATTGATCCGTTCCCATGCCGATGCTGAAACATCGGCTCCACTGCCGGACCCTTCATTGGGTCGCACATCTCTGCGCCAGACTTGCAATGTTCCGTCTTTGGCGCACGAGGCGAGCCACTTTCCATTTGCAGATATCTCGATGGCTTGCACCCAGTCGCGGTGAGCATCAAGCAAAGATGCATTTACGTAAGGCTGATTTGAACTTTGCAAAGCAAACCAACGCAATCCATGATCATCACCGGCAGCGGCCGCATATTGGCCCGAAGGATCGATTGCCAAAGCCGTAATCACGGGGCTTGGACGGCCTTCCGTCAACGGAGCTAGACGCATTACAGGGGGCACTGAAAGAGCTGTCGGCACAGACGGCGCACCCAGTACAGCCGCTGCAACCGGATCCTGTGGGGTNTTCCCCCAAGCGTTCCTGGTTATTGCAAAGGTGAGTCCTAGAGCGAGCGAATTGTTCAGGAACGAACGACGCGCAATCGTATTTCGAGGATTCATCGAGTGAACTCCTTCGTTTCGCATCGTAAAACTCCTTATTGGCACCGCGTAATCAAGACACACTTCGAGCTTTCTCGACTATCGACTGCACCAGCCTGATCCTCTTTTGAGAAACCAAAGCTAGAATCAAAGGGGTGCGTTCTGCGATCCAGTTGGGGAATCTGTAACGGTTGCGAGGAAGGGAAATTTCAAAGATGCAAGTCGGAACCTTGCGAGATTTTCTTTTCGGGTCATTGCGACGGCAGTTCCTCGTCCCGCTCGTCTCGCTGTTGTTACTGATCAGCTTGACCGTCACNTTCTCCGCGCAGCAGTTCGCAGTTCGATCGGCTCGCATTGCAACCGAATCTCGGCTTCGAGACCTACTGGAACTTTGCAAGCTTGAGCGGTTTCCCCTAACGGAATCTGTCTTGGGGCAAATTGGGGCATTCGCGGATTGCAAGCTACAGATTGTCAGCGAGGTTGAAGTAACCGATAAGCTGTTCGATGTGTTGGGTGAAGATTCGATTCGTTACGATGGATTCGCGATTGAACTTCCACCCTCACAATCGGCTTTTGAGCCGACCTCTTCTCGACGTTTTCTGCTGGCACTTACCAGCCCTCGTGATCGCTTGGAGAGGGCAGCCCAAGCGTTCTGGTTGCCGATGGAAACGGGAATCTTGTCGACCCTTGCGGTCGGTATCGCCGCTTTATGGATCGCAAACCGCATGGTTCGCCGATTAGAACTCCTTGAACATCAAGTGCAGCGCATTGCGCAGGGCGATTATAGCCAGAGTTCTAACCAACCGAATTCTGACCAAGANGGTGTTAGCCAAAAGGNTGATAACCAGCAGCTTACTNCGCAAANCGTGCCGAACGATGTTAGTTCAAAAGACTCGATCGCATCGCTTACTCGCACGATCAATGCGATGAGTCAACAGTTAGAAAAGGCACAAGGAGAGATCGCGAAGGCGGAGCGCGCACGCTTGATCAATGTCTTGGCTAGCGGCATGGCACATCAACTTCGCAATAGCCTCGCAGGTGCATTGCTCTTATTACAAACCATGTTGAAACGGCTTACGAACCCTCCCGATGAAATTCCATTCGCGATCCAGCAAATTCAACTTGCTGAAGAGTCCATCCGTCGGCTGCTTACGATAAGCCGCCCGGGTCGGCATGTGGAGGACCAACCGATGAGCATCGCTGAAATTCATCGCCAGCTTGAATGCTACATTCAATCAATCGTCTCCCACCATCAACTTCAGTGGCGTATTCGGTGCGACTCGGAAGATCCAACTATCGAACTTGCCAGAATCGTTTCGGCTGGCAGTTCCGTGGTAAGCTCTCTGCTGAATCTTGCGATGAACGCCATCGAAGCGCACCTCGAGACTGCTCAAGGAGCGGAGACTGGCCCTACTGCGATATCAGGGATCGTCGAGTGTGTTTACCGATTCGATCCCTCGGACGAAATGCACCACTGGATCCTTCGCGATAATGGGCCAGGTCCCGATCCAGCAATTGCGAATCAAATGTTCGACCCTTTTGTTACCGGGAAACGAGAAGGCGTCGGACTTGGATTGCCCACCGCAAGCATGCTTGCAAAACAGCTTGGCGGGGATCTTCAATGGAGACGAAAGGATGGCTGGACAGAGTTTGAGTGGACAATTTCCGCACGCACAATGGGCAAAATTAGTCCACCGCAAGAATGAGCTTCGTCGAGCAGATTGCGTAATAGCGATAGACGTTCGGTAAGCAAGCTGGACAATAGACGAACATATTAATCAATACGTTCCGATGCAGTTTTCATAACAAGGTACAGCCTAATGAGCACCATTTGGATTGTCGACGATGAACCTGCGATTTGTTGGGCGTTGCGATCAAACCTTGAAGAGAACCACCATCAAGTGGAAGTTTTCTCAGCGGCCGAACCGGTTATTAAAGCATTGAAGAAACACGTACCGGATCTGATGCTGCTCGATATTCGGCTCCCGGGGCTAAGCGGCCTGGAGCTTCTTGAACGGGTCAAGAAAGATCATCCTGATCTCCCGATNATCTTGATGACAGCTTTTGGGGATTTGAAGACGGCAGTCCAAGCCGTTCAAGGATCCGCATTTGAATATTTGACCAAGCCTTTTGACTTAGAAGTTGCACTGCAATCGGTGCAACGCGCGTTGGCCCTTCGGCACCTTCATCCTGCCGCTATCCCCAACGGTGATACAAANTCGTCTCGCGAAGCAGGATCTACTGGTGATGGTAAGGGATCGAAGTCTCATGCAGCAGAGCTACCCGAAGCCGAAACGATCCTTGGTAAGTCGCCGGCGATGCAAGCTGTGTACAAACAAATTGCGATGGCCGCTTCGATCGACTCCATCGTCTTGATCGAAGGTGAAGAAGGGACCGGTAAGAACCTCGTTGCAGATCGCATCCATAAGTTCAGCCAAAGACGCGATAAGCCTCTACTGATGATCAGCGCGATTCCCGGAAAAGACATCGAGTTCGAATCCGAACTTTTTGGTTCCGGCCGAAGTGAAAGCGATGCACTGCAACCGTTGCGAACCGGTCTGCTTGAGCTCGCCGATGAAGGTACCGTCCTTATCGACGAAGTGGGTGCTATATCGTTGACGAATCAATTGCGACTGATCCGAGCGATCGAAAGCCAATCCTTCTGCCGCATCGGCGATACCGAGCCCAAAAAACTTCGGTGCAGACTGCTGTTCACATCGAGTCATAGCGTCAAGAAACTTCTTGCCGAAGGTGAACTTGATCGGCGTCTAGCTTCGCAGCTTGAAGTCTTTCGCGTGGAGTTGCCACCGCTGCGCGAGCGACGCGACGACATACCGTCCATGGTACATATCTTCCTTAATTCGAAGTCTTTACCTGCCGGAGTACGGATAACGAAACAAGCTCTCGAAGAGCTCAAGAAGAGAAACTGGCCGGGGAATATTCGCGAGTTGCGCCATACAATCGAGAAGGCTGCCGTACGATCCTCCGGTGGGATGATCCATCTCGAAGACCTTCCTATCGAATCATCACTCTCGAATCATCCTTCGAACCAACCCGAATCCCAATTGCAGCTTGAGCGGGCCGCAAACGCTTGGACGACCGAATACCTTGCGTCCAAATCGACAACCGATTCTACCGAAGCGGGTTCGAATTCTGGCCAAGAAGAAGGGCTGCCGGGAATGCTCTACGATGAGTTCCTCGGCGTGGTCGAACCAGCGTTGCTCAAGACGGTCTTAGATCATCTACAAGGTAACCGAGCGGCAGCGGCAAGCATGCTAGGATTGCACCGATCAACGCTGCGTCAAAAAATGAGACGTTACCGGCTCGACGGTGACAAGTGATCGTTCCATAACATAACTTCGGTCACACCACTCTTCGCTGGCAGTTTGTGTTTGAAGAGGATTCGAACTTTGCTGCTGGAGACGGGTTTGAATCGAACTTCGTTCCATTGGCTTCCGGCAGGTTTTTCCGGCCGATACCTGGCTTCTTCTGCTCGCTCCCATTTCTCGTCGCTCCAATACTCAACTGCATACGATTCCGGAGCTTGTACCCCCCCTCGATCGTCGTAAATCGCTAATTCGATTCGGTTGAATGAAGTAGCTTTTCCTAGATCGAGTTCCAACCAATCCTCCTCGCGTGTGGACTCGTAACTCGTCCAGCGATTCACCGGGTTCGGATTGAAGACCGTTTTTCCGTCGTTGGACTTCTCTGGGGTTCCACCGAATCGATCGCTGTGGGAAGCAGTCGCTTTCGGAAACTCCGCACCGCTTGGACGGTATGCGAGGTTACCGGTCGGTGGTGGTGCGACTTCATAAGGCACCGATGCTTTTCCCCATCCTTCGATTTCGGTGATCCCAACACGCATGCCCGACTGCGGCTTGAGTTGTATGCGGATTCTTTCGATCGGTATGCCCGATAGCTCGCCCGATACTCCGCCCGTGAAATTGAATCGCGTTGGACTATGACCCCGCAATTGGCTTTGCTCCATCGCAATGGGCTTCCCCCATTGACCGCTGGACATCGTTGTCAGAGTGATGGCTTGCGGCAAGGCTACCGAATTAGGTTTCGCCGTTTCCTTGCTGAGCGATTGTGTATCATCGAGCAATAGGACTTGTAAACTCTCCAAAGTGCGAGGTGTTCCTAGTTCGATATCGATCTGTACTTCATCGCTCGAAGCGCTTTCCCAGCGATTGGGTGGATGTTGTAGATACCAGTAATTCCCATCGTGAAGTTTGGCGATAGACGTCCCAGTCATGGTGCTTGAAGCTGTT
>B570J29622_100052_pt1 | contig 13066 bp, 8 predicted proteins | sample LakMenEpi15Jun10_FD_29622 | JGI IMG/M metagenome (IMG submission 29622) | reverse complement strand
TGCGTATTGGATCGAAATACACAGGCTCGTCGCATTGTCTCTTACTCCTCGGGAGTTCTGCAAGCGACCAGCAGCCGATTTCCCCGGGAACGCGTCCCCTGGGTGATGCACCGTCCACTTGCACCCGAACTTGTCTTGATCGGGGGTGTTTTCGCTCCATGTTTTGATCGGAATACCGCGAGCGTTGAGGGCATTGAGTAAGTCCCTCAGGGTTGGGGAAGAGTGGTTGAGAACCGAATTGGTAGAAATGAATCTTTTAATTGAGAAGCGTTCGATCAGGCCCGGCATCGCGTTGTAGTGGTCTGCATCGGCATGAGAGAGAATCAGACCATCGATATGACCGATCCCCATGGTCCATAACGCTTGAGCGATGGCTTGATGGCTTCTTTTTGAATCCCCCATTCGTCCGGCATCGTAAAGCCAGATCTCACCGGTCGGCGGTTCGATCAGCACAGAGGTGCCGTGACCGACATCGATAAAGGTTATCGCTAGGGATGCTTGGCCAAAGGCGTGTTTATAGGGACGCAAAGCCTGTTGGAATTGGATAAGAAGACAACCGAAGAGAAACCATGTGCCCAAGCCCCAAATCAATTCACGTCTTGCTCTGGGGCGATGGGTTCCTCTCCAAAGAGTGATAACTAAAGCGATCGCATAGAAACCGATCATCCACCAAGTCGGAGGGGCTGGAGCCCAAAAGTGACCATAGGGAACCTTGTGTCCGATCGAAACGAAGGAATCCAAGATGAGCAGAGACGTTCCACAGAGCAAACCGCATAGCCATGCGAGTGGCGGGAACCAGAATAGTAGGACGAGTCCCAGGCCGGAGAGTAGTGCAATGAGCATCGGAAGCCAAAGCACCAGATTCAGGAGAATGCCGATGGGGCTCAGAATATGAAAGGATTCCCAGACGAGAGGTGCAGAGAGAAAGCTCACCCAGAAACTGCTACGGATCGACTCACGCACAAAGTGCTTCGCACTGCGCAAGAATCGTTGGCGAGCGGTATGTTTGCTTTCGATTAATCTTTCGATGGGAGCGGCTCGCCTGCTTAAGATCGGAAACGTTAGGATCAGGACGGCAACGGTTAGAAAGGAGAGTTGAGAGCCGACTTCGAAGGCGATGGAGGTTCGTTGCGCCAGGAGCAGCAGAGCGGCGAAAGCAAGGATGTTCAGGCCGGTGAATGACCAACCGAGGAATCGAGCGAGAAGTGCACACGAGAGCATGATCGTCGCCCTTGCAACCGGCGGGTTGGCTCCACAGAGCATGGCGTACAAGATGCATAGACTTACCGTTCCGCCGTAAACGAACCACGAAGGGAGTCGCATCAGCCAGCCGGCGAATAGCAATGCGAAAGCGACCATCTCGATATGCATGCCGGAGATCGACATCATGTGAATCGTCCCCGTCGAGAGCATCTCGACTTGAAGATCCCAGTCGGCTTGGTCGCGTTGACCTAAGACTAAGGCCGCCGTTAATGGAGCTTGATCGAATACCACGTAACGATTCATCGCATCGAGTGAATACTCTGTCCATTGTGCCAGTCCGCGATCGATCCGCCACGGACTACCTTCGGATGTTTTGCGGATCAGCGAAGCGGAATCGACTTTGATTTGAGCGGCGAGCCCGAGTTCGGCATAGCGATTTCGAACATCGAACTGACCCGGATTGGTTGGCTCAAGGGGACGACGCCAAGATCCATAGAGTTGGACTTCGTCACCTGGAAAGAATCCTCGAATCTGATCATCGATCGTGAGGGTAGCTTTAATAGACAAAGGCTGCCATGAATTCGCTGCTCGTTGAACGGAGTGTACATGCACTAGCGATTGAGACTGCCATGAGTCTGCTTGGTCGCTCCCATACCCCTCCTGTTTTCGATAACGGACAGCTTGTTCAATCGTTCCTTTGAGGACCACGGGCTTCCAAGTTGCTTGAGCGGTGTTCGCGGCGCGGTCGGCAGCATGCATCGAGTGCCACTGAGCAAGCTGACTGCGTATACGATGATTGGCTGAATCGTGTACCCAACTGTACAGGCAAGCGATGCATGTCATCGANAACAAACATTGCCAGACAAATACTCGGTTGCCCATTNCCTTTCGATGCAGTAACAAAAAGTAACCGAGTGAGAGGCAAGTGAGGGTTACNAAAGTAATCCACAGCACTGCACCGATCGATTCCGTGACGCGGATTGCAATCAAGGTCAGGGTGAGTTGGACGAGCATCGGGTAATACGTGATTCCCTCGATGAGTCGGATCCAAAGAAGATCCGTCCAAGAATCTTCTGGTTGACCGACAGAATCAGCGGTTGAACCAGAAGTCGGTGTAGATTCAGGCGCAAGCGTGGAAATGGAATTCTGATCCACCGTGCACCTCCGTTGCAGTGGAAGGAATCATCGAATCTCGCTAAGTCTTCTTCGTGCCTATTGGCAAAGTCGAACCGCAGCTTACTTATCCTTATCGACTTGATAGGTAGGATGCGCGACCGATTCGGCTTCGTCCGGCGCCCAGATCGTGCGTCCCCCATCGACGGGCAAGCAGATTCCTGTGATGAACGACTGGGTTGCTAAAAAGTAGGCAGCTTGGGCGATNTCCTCGGGGCGTCCATGGCGTTTGATCAGGCTTGCGCGCAAGATCTTCTCGGCGCGTTCAGGGGTGATGCTTGGGTCAAGCATCACTGGTCCGGGCATGATTCCGTTGACGTGGATATCGGGGTTTCGGGTAGCGAGTTCGACCGCCATGCTGCGCACGAGTGTTTCGATGGCTCCTTTGCCGAGAAAGTATGCCGAGAAATTTGCGTAGGGACGCGCGACGGCCCAATCGCCGATCAAGATAATCCGACCACCTTGAGGTTGGGGAACCATGGCCAGTCCCGCGCTGCGAGCGACGTGGTAGGCTCCAAGAGTGTTGATTTCAAATTGAGCTCGCAACTGAGCTTCGGTGGTCTGTTCCAAAGGGGACCAGTCCCATACTGCTGCACAGTGAACCACCGCATCGAGGCGACCGAATTGATCGACGATTTGCGCAACGCCTTGCTCGATGGATTCCTGNGAGCGGATGTCCCCTTGAGTTACCATGCACTGGATTCCTTGNCCTTCAAAATGCTTGAGGGTTTCCAAAGCACCTTCGCGAGAGGTGTTGGCGTGCAAGGCAACTCGATATCCTTGGCGGGCAAAGTGTTCGGCGACCGTTCGGCCAACTCGCTTTGCTCCACTTCCTGTGACCCAAACGGTTGGGCTGGAGTTCAAATCGGATCGGTCGCAGTGGCTGGATCCGTGTGAATTGGAAAGACGGTCTGCGGTCACGCGTAGGGTTCCTTGGGGACTAAAAGCTGGAAGGTTGGCGGGGTTGTTTCGTTGGCAAATCATCGAAAACACCACGCTGCACGTGCAGTATAGCGGTGAGGGGAAGAAATCCTTCCAAAATGGCGCGCAAAGAATTTTGCGATTTGTTTGGAATATCCAAAATCGATCCCCGCGAGGGGGNCCGCAGATTCCTTGCAATCCACTTGCCGAGGGGCTACGATATTAGGATTAAGAATTCCGCGAACGCCCACACTTTTCCATTGTTCGAACTGAAGTTCCCAACGGCGAGCTCAATGTTGTTTAGCTCGATCATTCACTATGGCACATGGAAGCATCCAACCCGCACCGGAAGGTTCGATCGCAGCGCAGGGATTCACTGGCCAGGGGTTTCAAGGTGCCAATGGAATAAGCGCCAGCGGAATTAGCGGTGCCGGCTCTGTCGGCAAGGGTGTGGTGCAACTTACCCTCGATGATCTTGATCCGAAACAGAATTCGGTAAAGGTCCGTTTGGCGAATCGGGCTAGCGGTTGGTCGAGCTTGAGGCTCGCTATTCTTCTAGCAATTTTGATCCCACTGGCGATTTTCGGTTACTTCAAAAACCGTCAAACAGCTTCGATGAACCGCATACAAAAAGCGTTGTCGATGTGGGATGATCGAAATGCCATTTCAGAGATAAAGCAAGTCGAGCAGCGAAACGGATTGAGTGCCCAAACGGCGTTCCTGCGTGCGAGAGCCTACCGCCATTTGGGTGATGATATCGCTTTCGCTCAGTTCTCCGCCATCGCGAAGCAACTTGGATATCCAGACGACAAGTTAAAAGCCGAACGGATGTTGCGCGAAACGCATCTTGGCGTGGTTCCCGATATCGATCTTGCCACCGCTGAATTGATGGCGATGCCCAACGGCGAACTCGAAGAGATTGGACCTGCGGTGATCTACGGATTGCTCGGCAAACTCCAATTCGAAACCGTTGAAATGTTTTTGCAGTTTTGGATCAAACAAGATCCGAAAACTCCTTGGGTCGATTTCTTTCGCGGGATGCTTGCTCTCTCCGGACGCGACGCGAAAGCCGCCACCGAGTTACTCGAGAACTGTGCAAAGAATCATCCGGGCTTCGTGCCAGTCTATCGTCAATTAGCGTCAGCTTATCTCCTGAGCCGCGATAACGAGCGGGCGGTGATCGCTCTNAANCGATTCTTGAAAAGCAATCCCGAAGATCTCGATGCCCAGTCTGCGATGGTCACCGCTNTGTTTAACCAAGACTTGGGCGACGAAGTGATCGCGTTTGTCGAACCGTTGATCGAGTCNGGCAAAGCGACGATCGAGATGAAATCCAATTTGGCTCGAGCCTATGCCGCCAAAGAGCAATACAAGAAAGTGGTCGAAGTTCTCAGCAGTGTCGCTGCCGTTTGGCCCGAAGATGTTCGCATCGCCAACCAATTGAGCCAAGCTCACCAAGCCCTTGGAAGCGACGCGGANGCAGATCGNTTTGCAAAGATCGCTGATGCAGGCCAAGCCGATTTACAATCCGTCGACGGACGGTTGGCTAGGTTGATGTCGGGTACAGACAAACAAGCTCAACAACACTATGAGCTTGGACATATTTTGCTGCACAAGCAATCGCGTGAGGATGGCATTCACTGGTTGAATTCAGCTTTGTCGATCGACGAGAGTTTCTTGCCCGCACATGAAGACATGGTAGTGTACTTCACTCGTATCAATCGACCCGATTTGGCCGCTCGGCATCAGCGGTACATCAATCTACGGCGCGGAGTGCAATGAGGTGCCTGATCACCTCTTCGAACAGTCGGGAGTTCTTCTTGTTGCGCGTTTTCAACCCAATTCTTTTCAAGACACGACAATCACGAATCGCAGCGATTCTTGTCGGTTGGTTTGCCGGTTGCTTGCTCTGCGGTTGTTCGCCAAAACCGCCGGCTGAAGAACAAAAGAAGTCCTCTGGAGGGGAGCTTAATCAAGCTACCGCACAATCATCGCCAGGACGAACTAACCAAGGTGGTTCTAATCAAGGGAGTACCAACCAAGGGAGTACCAATCCGGTCGGTGCTAACCCAGTCGGGGCTGAGGGCTCGGGGATCAAGCTCGAGTGGCTCGAGGGGGCTGTCCCGCTTGCGGTGGTCAAAACGGGCAAAGAGAACGGGAACCTTTTTTTGCCAGAGACCACAGGTGGAGGTATCGGGGCTTTCGATTTTGATCGCGATGGTTGGACAGACATCGTTTGCGCGGGGGGTGGAGAAGCAGACGCCGAGAAACGTCAAATGATCGGAGCTTCAGGTGCTTTGTATCGTCGCATCGGTACGGCCGGTAACGGGGTGGCAGGTGGTGCCGCTGGAACCCCTACTGGACCAACTTCCGATAATGTTGGCTTTCAATCGGTTGGGCAATTCGCNGGGATCGATTTTTCACAGCATTACAACACNGGCATTNCAATTGCCGATTTCGATGNNGACGGATTTCCAGATCTGTTTGTTGCTGGGTATTCCAATAGCCAATTGTTTCGCAATCAAGGGGATGGGACCTNTGANTCNCTTGATTGCCAAGCGATAGGGCTTTCGAGTCCCCTCTGGGGGGCTTCGGCGGCATTCTTTGATGCTGACGCCGATGGCTTGCTCGACCTATACGTAGCGAACTATGCGAATTGGAGTTTTGATAATAACCCTGTGTGCGGCCAGCATGCACGCACTGGGACGCAGACCAAGAGCACCGACTACTGCGGGCCCCGAGAGTTTCAAGGCTTGCCGGATGTGTTCTACCATAACGCAGGCGATGGTACCTTTCGCGACATCACGCGCGAATCGGGTTTAGAAGATGCGTTAAGGGGGCTTGGGGTGATCGCCGCAGATTGGGATCAAGATGGCGATGTGGATCTGTACGTAGCGAACGACGTCGACCCGAATCTTCTGTATCGCAATGATGGTGGGGGCCGATTCACCGAGATCGGACGACGGGCTGGAGTTGCCACCAATGACAGCGGTACTCCCGAGGGGAGCATGGGTGTTGCGGTCGGGGATTACAACTTGGATGGCAAGTCCGATTTATGGGTTACGAACTACCAGAATGAACTTGGGGCACTCTACCGCAACAGCGGTGGACTGGTGTTTAACTACGCATCGTTGAACGCGAAGATTGCAGCGACAGACGAAGCGAGCGTTGGTTGGGGAACTGCATTCGCAGATCTCGATGGGGATGGGGATGAGGATTTGTTGGTGGTCAACGGCCATATCGAGCTTGCGCCAAAAGGCTCTACCGTCGATCAGCGACCACAAGTATTGCAGAACCAAGGTGGGAAGACGTTTCAGTTGGTTCCGCGAAGTAATGCTAAGTTTCTCGATACGCCGATGAATGCGCGAGGGCTTGCGACGGCCGATTTCAATCGGGATGGTAAATTAGATTTCGTCGCGAGTCGGGTCGACAAAGAAGCCGCATTGGTGCTGAACCGATCGCAGGATCAGAGATCGGTGCGGTTGCGTTTGGTTGGGACCAAGAGCAATCGCGATGCAATCGGTGCGCGAATACAACTTCAATTCGGTCGGTTTCGCGCGGTCCGACAAGTGATCGGTGGTGGATCGTATGCGTCGACCAGCGACTTATTGGTCCACATCGGGATCCCTTCGGAGGAATGGAAGGCCGAATCTGTTGCAGCCGCGCAAATCAGCATTGATTGGCCAAGTGGACAGCGCGAAGAGTTCACGTTCGATGCGAAGTCTGGGTTATGGGATGAAGAGAAGATTCTCGTAGAGGGAGTAGCCAATCGGTGAAATCGGTAAGCGACGAGCGGACGGTGCATGAGATCGAGCAAGACGCTTCGACAGCGTTGTGGTTAACGAAGCTTCGATGGATTGCCATCGGAGGTCAGTTGCTGGTGATCGGTTTTGTGTGGCTGATATTAAAGCTGCCGTTGGCGTTACCGCAACTGTTGTCGCTTGTGTTGCTGACTGCATTGAGTAATGTCGGGTTGTGGTATTTTGCAAAACGCGCCTTGCGTCAACTGGAGACGGAAGATGCGGGGGTAGGTGGGTTTCCGCAGCGAGGGGATCTCGGTGGGATCCTGTTGTTCGATGTCGCGATTTTGACAGGGTTGCTTTTTTATACTGGTGGGGCAGCGAATCCCTTTGTTCTCTTTTATGTTGCGAACATAGCCGTAGCCGGGGTGGTGTTATCGAAGTTTTGGGCGATTGGGATTTCGTTTGCATCGGTGATGGGTTGTTTGTTTTTGCTGCTAACATCGCATCGATTGGAAGTTTTCGATGGATCCGCATTTGCGAGCGAAGCCCCTTGGGGGGTGACGAAAACCGCTTTCTTTATCGCATTCGCTACATGCAGTGGTGTGTTGACCTACTTCGTATCCCAGCTTGCTTTGGAAGTTCGATTGCGAGATCGACGATTGGCGATTGCTGAGAAAGAGAAAGAGCGAGCGCAGCGACTCGAAGCGTTAGCGACGCTGGCCGCTGGGGCTGGTCACGAGTTAGCTTCGCCTCTTTCGACGATTGCCGTGATTGCCGGGGAGATGTCGCGAACGCTGGATAAGCAAGAGATCCCCGAGAAGGTCAAGCGGGATGTTGGATTGATTCGAGAAGAGTTAAATCGCTGCAAGGACATATTGCATCGGATGAAGAGTGGGGCTGGGGAAGCGGCGGCGGAGCGACTCCATCCTGTATCCCTNGGTGATATCATCGATGAGACCATCGCTGCAATGCGTGAGCCGCACCGAGTTGAAGTCCACATGGATCAAGCCGTAGAGGATTTTAAAGCTTTACTACCGAAACAAGCGTTATCGCAAGCGTTGCGCAATCTNCTTCAAAATGGCCTCGATGCATCCCGGCATCCAGGGCATGTCGAAGTATATGCCACCATTCTCATGCCTCAAGAGGATCGCAGGACATGGGAATTGATCATCCATGATTCGGGGAGTGGCATGAGCGACGAAGTCTTACGCCGGATCGGCGAGCCCTTCTTTACCACCAAGGAGGTTGGAGAAGGGATGGGGCTTGGGGTGTTTTTAACGCGAAATGTGATTCAAGGTTTAGGTGGGTCGNTGAAATTNGCNAAGCGACAGCCGGTCGGTACGACTTGTACCGTATNGATTCCATTGAGAGTCGAGTCGCTCGATTGATACTCGCGTGATCTCGTAGCCACTCGTCGGTAGGCGGTGGGGGTTTTTGAAACACAGAGGCACAGAGGCACGGAGAAAGCTGCATGGTAGCGTAGCCCCCATCCTACCGTACACACCAATCACCATAACCGCGTGATCTCGTAGCCACTCGTCGCCAGACGGTGGTTTATCAGTACACGGTAAACTAGAATCCCAATCTCTCTGTGTCTCTGTGCCTCTGTGTTTCAAAACCAACGATCAGTTCGAATCGCCTCGGATGATCGAATCGTAGGTTTCGGGAAGTTCGACGCCATCGACGAAGCTCACGAGGGTCTTGCTTCGTTGCGGGTGTTGCAGTTTCTTAACTGCTTTGCTTTCGATTTGGCGAACCCGTTCTCGGGTGACTTGGAAGATCTTGCCAACTTCCTCGAGGGTGTAAGCGTATCCGTCGGCGAGGCCGTAGCGAAGCTTGAGGATTTCCCGTTCGCGGTAGTTCAAGGTTTGCATCGCCTCTTGGATTTGTTCTCGAAGAGTCGCTTGGTGAGTCTCATAGAGAGGATCGTGGTCGCGGTAGTCTTCGAGGAATTCCCCGAAGAAGCTATCGTCGTGTTCACCGACAGGTTGGTCGAGGGAGAGAGGTTGTTTCGCCATTTTGATCACGACTCGGGCATCGTCCATGGAGAGTCCCGAGCGTTGCGCGGTTTCTTCGACGGAAGGTTCACGGCCGAGTTCTTGGATCAAGTCACGGATGACTTGTCGCACTTTGCTCATCGTGTCGATCATGTGGACTGGGACTCGGATAGTGCGGCTTTGATCAGCGATTGCTCGCGTGATAGCTTGTCGGATCCACCAAGTTGCGTAGGTCGAGAATTTGAAGCCTCGTTCGTATTCGAATTTATCGACCGCTCGCATCAGGCCTGTGTTACCTTCTTGGATCAGGTCGAGGAAGCTCAAGCCACGGTTGCGGTATTTTTTGGCGATGGAGACGACCAGGCGCAAGTTACCGGCGGAGAGGTCTCGTTTTGCCGCGTCGTATTCCGAGCGGAAGCAGCGGACTTTTTCGACGCGACGCGTCAGGGTCGAGGGGGACTCGTAAGTGATCTTCATCAGGTGTCGAAGTTCCTGTTCCATTTTCGCAAGGGTGGTTCCTTCGACGAATCCCGTTTTCTTCGCGGTGGCGATACGTGATTTGAGGATCACCATTTGTTGTTGGATGATCGTAAGTTTATGGAACAGCGGTTCGAGGCGGTTGGTACGGAGGTTCATTTCCTCGATGAGTCGGACCGCTTTATTGCGGCGGCACACCAGTCGTTTCCAAGCGTCGCGTCGTTCTCGGGTTGGTCTTTTGCGATCGATAGCGATGTAGAAATCGGTGTGGTTTCGAACGAGTAGGTGACGGAGCGTTTTGATATTTGGACCGATGCGTCGCATGATTGCGACTTTTTCGGTCGCGTTGGTGACGCTCACTTCGATAGTTCGGTCGAGTCGCAGTTTGCCGTCCCGGACTTGTTCGAGAAGTTTCGTTGCACCTTGGAGCATGAAATCCGAGGCGAGCATCCAGTTGCGATAGAAGTATCGGGTGCGGTCGATATGTTTTGCGGCGGTGACTTCTTGGTGTCGGGTTAGCAGAGGGATCTCACCCATTTGCATCAAGTACATACGGACCGGGTCTTCCGTAGCATCGACGACTTCATCGTCATCGGCGAAGAAGTTATCCGCATCATCATCGCTGAGTTCATCTTCGGAGGGGAGTGCTTCGGTAGCGACATCGGCGTCGTCGGATTCGAAGGTGATACCGCCTGGGATAGCGTTGGGTAGAGCGTCGAGCAGTTCGCGATCTTCTTCGAAAAAGGCTTCCTCTCCGGAAATCGGTTTATCGTTGAAGGATTGTCTGGAGGCTCTCTTAGTCATAGTTCAAGCAGTGCAGGCGGGAAAAACGATTGGTAAGGAATACGTAGTCATTCCTAGAGCAATGCGACTTCCGTGCCAGAAGAGTGATCCGCAGCGCAATGGTATGCCTGAGGGAGAGCGTTTTCTATGGGAAAATCGAGAGAAGTGAGTGAAAAACGTTTTCCTCAGGCCGGTGTGCGTCGACGTTGCGAGTCACGAAGTGGTGTTGAAAAAAAGCATCATCGATGCGAATTCGCCACAGAGCCGTTTCCGGGAATCAACAAGCATGTCATCAACCATCCTAAGCCCTTCCGTAGAGCGGGCATGCATGCCCGCTCTACGGGAAGAAGGCACGGTCTTGCAGTTCCTACCGTAGTGTGGGCATGCTTTGCCCGCACGGTGTTTTCATTGGTTGGCTTACGGGAAGGGCTACGTGGCGCGGGGCTCCTGCCCCGCGAGAGAGCTCACTATGCAGGGCTCGCGGGATAGGAATCCCACACCACAATTGAATGACGATTCGACGAAGGTCAACCGTCTGGCGACAGTTGCTACGAGATGCAGTGGCTACGATAGCAGATGGGTGAGGGGGTTATTTGACGAGCTGCAAGACGGTTGCGATGTCGGTGCTTAATTGCGCAAGCAACGCGTCTTTGGATTCGAACTTACGTACAGTCCGTACTCGATCGATGATCTGCAATTCGATCTCTTGACCATACAGATCCCCCGAATATCCAATCAAATGGGCTTCGACCTTCGTGGCTTCCTCCCCAAACGTCGGATTCGGACCAATATGCAACGCGACCGGTGTTCCGAATATTCCACCCTCGGTGCATACCTTCGCTGCATAAACGCCATGCTGCGGTACTAAAACTGGGATGCTTTCTAAATTCGCTGTCGGAAATCCTAACGTACGCCCCCGCCCTGCCCCATGCTCCACCCTGCCTATCAGCCTATACGGCTCCACCAAACAACGATTGGCTAACCCTATCTCTCCCTCCTGTATCCACTGCCGAATCTGTGTACTCGAAACCATCGTCCCTCCTAAAGACTGCGGCACAAGCACATCCAATCCGACCGAAGCCTCGTCGCATAGAGTTCGCAAGGTCTCGACATCGCCAAGCCGATCGCGGCCGAACCGGAAATTCGGTCCCTCAACCATCCCCTTTACCCCAAATCGCTCTATAAGCACCGAGCGGAAAAACTCTTCGGCACTCAGCGATAATAACTCGCGCGTCGTGGGATAAAACTCGACTCGGTCTACCCCAATACTTTTAAGCAACGATTCACGCCTCCCGTTCCAAGTCAACGGCGGTCGCACTCGATCGGGTTGCAGGATCTTCAACGGCGGTGGATCAAAAGTAAAGACTACCGCCGGACAACCCTTCGACGCAGCCCTCTCTACCAACCGCTCGATCAGTGCTCGGTGCCCAAGATGCACTCCATCAAAATTCCCTACCGTCAACACGCAGCCTTCTGCATGGGTTTTCACTGAATGCATCTTCCTAGTCGAAAGTCCTCGAAATCGTATTCATCGGAGACAAGCCAATCATCTTTAGACAACGCATCTGACTGCGCTGTCTATCTGCTGCGTTTTTTACGGGCCTACCAGCGAGGGCTACCCAAGTACCGATTGTATCAAATCCTTCGTTCTGAGCGAACGTGTGGAGATGAACGTCTCGCCAGCATAGCAATTCGCTGCCGCACCTGCCGCTATCGCTAATCCCCGCACGCGATCGAAGATGTAGGACTTCGACGGCGGAAACTGGGTCTTGTAACATCGGATCGCTTCGAGCTTCTGCTCTAACGTGTCGGTGATGTCCATGGTGATCGAGTTCTCAATCCCAGAAGCTGGAACGGGCTCGAAATTGAGCCGGAAATACAACTGACGATCGATCACGTGCGGCTCGGTACCCTGGAATACATCTTCCCATTTGGTCAACCGAGAATAAAACACCGCTGCATCGGTAATCTGCATGGCTTGGTAATGGTCGGGAGATGCCATCGGGGTCTTGCTACCAAACCCAATGACGATCTTTGGTTTGTACTTGCGAAACTCAAGTGCCAACGCCACACGCTCATCAAATCCGTCCATCAATCGACGGTTATTGAAGGGAAGGATCTTGCGAACATGCACTCCTAACACCTTGGCTGCCTCGACCGCTTCTGCGATCCGAACCTCAGGTCCAGGGGAATGCGGTGTCGGTTCGCCATCGGTCAAATCGATGATCCCGACCCGATACCCTTGTTCGGCCAGGGCTGCAAGTGTCCCTCCACATGCGATCTCTACGTCATCGGGATGCGCGCCGACGGCAATGACGTCTAAGGGTTCTTCGGTTTTTGACATGTGAGTTTTTTTTCTTTCTAAGACGAGCAGCTTGTTCGATTACGCTGGTGGTGCTGCGACCGGGTTCTTGAGTATCCCTTCAACGATTTTGCCAGGTTGGCCATCGAGCAAGGTGCCGTTCCCGCCAGGTCGAGCAAACACTAATTTATCAGGCTCTAAGCCGAACAAATACATCAAAGTTGCATGATAGTCGTAATGGTGGACGATATCTGTAACGGCTTGATACCCGAAATCGTCGGTTTGTCCGTAAATACACCCTTGTTTTATCCCGCCACCTGCCAACCAAGTGCTGAAACCATACGTGTTGTGGTCGCGCCCCACGTTCTTCTCGTTTTGAATCACTGGCAACCGACCCATCTCGCCACCCCAGTGGACCAACGTACTATCTAGCAATCCGCGATCCTTAAGGTCTTTAACCAACGCTG
>B570J29622_100040_pt1 | contig 14704 bp, 12 predicted proteins | sample LakMenEpi15Jun10_FD_29622 | JGI IMG/M metagenome (IMG submission 29622) | reverse complement strand
ACAGAGAGAGGCACTCGTTCGCCATAGCCACACCTGTCGCCCGGCGATGGTTCTTGTTCGTGAGATTACAAGCGGTTCTCGGTGGACTCGGTGGCTCTGTGTTTCCAAAGTCCGCGCAAGGAAGGTTACTTCGATCGTGATCCAGTTGAAGCGGTCGAAGGATGATCCAGCGATTTTGCTTGTTTAAGCTTTTCGCTAGCGTCGGCAAGTTGCAGTTCGATGGTCCGAAGCTTCTTCGACAGTTCGATACCTTCTTCGACTTGGGCTGCCGCATAGGCGTTATCGAAGGCTTTCTGGAGTTCGTCTCGTTGAGCTTCAAGGTCTGCGACCAAGCGGCTGTATTTTTCAAAAGCGACCGGATCCGGGTTGCGCGGACGGTAGCGATCCAAAGAATACATCGCTACAGACAGCTTCTCTTGAAGGCTGATTTGTAGCTTTGAAGCGGACTCAGTTCCGGCAAAATTTCCGAGCTTTAAGTTATTGAGCAAGTCTCTTCTAACAACGTGAGCTTGTTCGATACATCGATCGTTATTCTCAAGTGCTAGTAGATATTCTCGCCGGTTTTTTTCACATCCGGTGAAAGCTAAGAACAAGGAAATTAGTAGGACGAGTGCAAGCGCAGAGCGTCCCAGGGGCGCAGGGTGTGTTGTTTTCGGCATGGTATTTCGAGCGTGAACGCTAGTTGGATATCCGACGGGTTACGGAAAGGCAACGAAGCAGGTGCTAGAGAATAGTATTAATTAAAACTTTTGGCGTCTAGTGGAGTTACTCAAGGTAAGTGTTCATTCTTTGCTAAACTTTTCGGTATTTCTCCGAGTCGTTTTTCCAGCATTTCCAAGGCTTTTGCGGCTAGAACCCCGTCGATGACGCGGTGATCGCAAAGCAAGACAATTTCGGTAAGTTCGTTTTTGGAGACCGGCCCCATGGCTAGACTCGTGGTGGCGACCAAAGGGTGGTAGCCGTTAAGAGCACCGAGGTGACCTAAGCTTGAAATACTGAAAGTGCCCAAGTGCTTGGCTCGCTTGCGTCCGGTCCAACGCATCAGCAGGTACCATTGCAAGCGTCGGATAGGGGTTAGTCTGCGTTCTAGTCGCAGAGCATCCGGGTAGATTTGCTCGATTGGCATTGAATTCCATGCATCGAGCTGGTCTTGATAGGTTTGCAGGTTCGTAGATTCTGAGCAGACGAATCGCCCCCAGACTAAACGACCAAGGTGTGGGGTTTCGGACGAGGTGGGCCGATGCATGGTTATCGATGCGATCGGTTCGGGATGCCTGTACATATACGGAAAGGGTCTTGCGACATAGACATCGCGAAGTTCGGGGATTTCGCGGCAGACCGAGCCGTAGGCATAGGCGAGAATGGCAGCCCACCCGATCCGCTTTCCCGAGGCTTTGAGTTCTTGTCGCCATCTTTCGATGGGTTGAAGGTCCATTCGACGAAGTAGGGGAAAGCTTGGTACGCGTCGTGCGACAATGGAAATATCGATCGCGAGTCGACGCTCGGGAGGAATTCTATGTCGGGATCCCCGATTCTTCGTCGACATTTGCAACATTGGCAACGCTGAAGCTTTCAACCCAACTTCGTTGGTGTCGGTTCAAACAAGCCACTCGCAGCGTCAGCCCTCTAAATCGAGAGAGCTGATTTGATTGGCTTGTGAGAACGCTCAATGAAATTGGTGAAGTGATGCACGAATGGATGGATTGATTCGCAGGTCTATCGATTGACTTGCGACTTCTTTAGTTCGTCCAAAGACGCTTGGGTTTCAGCGTTTCCAATTCGACTCTTCTTTGGGTTCAAGATATTGGTGATCTGAGCATCAGCGAAAAGTTTGGCCATGGTCGCATCCATTTCCTTGCTGAGTTTCTTCTCATGGACATCTTTAACCAAGTCTTCGCGAACCGCATTGATGTCTTGAACGACCGGTTGCGTAAAACCTTGGCAGCGAAGGATGACGTATTGTCCACCGATTTCGATGATGCCGGACATTTCACCCGGCTTTAGAGCGAAAGCNGCTTTCTCAAGATTGGCTTGCCCGCCGTGTTTGCGAAGAGGTGGTACTTTGCCAAAATTCGCACGTGAGCTCGGTTCGACGGAGTATTGGTTCGCGAGTTCACCGAAGAACTGTTCGGTGTTTTTGTTGCGAGCCATTTCCCAAACTTCTTGCGCTGTGCGCTGATTGCTAAAGACGACAGCAAGAACTTCAGCGCGCTGGCCGAAGTTGGCTTCGAATTGCCGTTGAACATCGTCCTCGGTGATTTGAACTTGGTCTGCGCATAATTTCTTGAGTGCTACCGTCGGCCAGACCGCATCGCGGATATAAACTTCTACGCTCTTGCCTTGGTCGCGCAGAACATCCGCTATCCAACGCTGAATATCTGCTGAACCGTCCGCTTGGAGATAACCGTAGTAAGCGGCGGTCGAACGGATTTCTTCATCAACGTCTGCTTGACTGACCGCTTTGCCGGACTTGTTCAATGCGTCTTCGACAAGCTTTCGGTTGATCTCACCTTCGAGCAACTTGATGCCAAAACGCTTGACGCATTCTTGTTCGAGAACAGCCATCGTCACATTCTGGCCGTTGATTACCGCTGCAATTCCAGGGTACTGCTGTTGCAATTCGGGTTTGCCAAGAACAGAGATGATTTGCGAACGATTGCGCAACTCCGTGTAAATCGTCTCAGCCGATCCACGCAGTTTCTCTTCTTCCAACTCCGCCTTGATACGCGTTTGAATCTCGGCTAGCTGGGCTGCTGGCGGATTGGCTGGCGGCAAGTGTCGCACACATTGCAGAACGACGTTGATATCGCCGACTTGGAAGATCTTCGAGACTTGACCCGGTTGCAATCCAAAAGCGACTTGTTCGACAATGTCGTCACCACCGCCTCGGCGGATCGGAGGCAACAAGCCTTCAACGCTCGCGCTCGCAGGATCTTCGGAGTGATCTCGTGCAAGTGTTTTGAATAGATCGGGGTTGTCGGTGGCTTGTTGATGCAACGGCTGAATCTTGGTCAAGTCCTTGCAAGCGATCATCCGGACTTGGACTTTGGGACCAAATTCACTTTGGAATGCCCGATCGATTTCCTGCGGAGAGACTTGCAACATCTCTTTGCTCAAAGCGCGCAGAGCAAGCATTGGCCATACGATATCTGAAGCGTAGTATTCCGGAAGAATATTGCGTTCGTTTTCGAGGAGCTTCAAGTACATCGCGACGCTCAAGTTGAACTTTGAGGCGATGCGTGCGATTTCGTCATCGACATCTTTTTTGGTGATCTCGATCTTTCGCTCTTGGCAAGCTTGAAGGATCAGGTAGCGGTTGACCATGTTCTCGAGGACTTCTTCCCCATGGTGCATCACGCATTGGTTGGCTAAGTCTTGGAGAGTGATCTGTTGGCCGTTGACGATAGCAACCAAAGCTGGTCCGGACGGAGTCGATGCACCTTGACCGTCAGCCCCGGGGTTTGCGTTGTTAGCAGTCGGTTTATCCGTAATGCTGCGCGATGATGTCGGGGTCGCTGTAAGTTTTGCTGTTACCCCAGGTTTGGCAGCGCCCGCTTGAGGCGATCCACCTACCGCTGGCCCCCTACCGACTTGGTCTTGCCCAAATAAAACAGCGGGAGCTCCCGCAACGCATTGGGAAGCAACCAACAGGGCCAGAGTCCATCTTGTCACTCGCATACAGATTCCTTTCGTTTTTGCGCGAAATATCGACACGGGAAATATCGATGCTGGCGAGTTTAGGAATTCCCGTTCGCTTGGGTCAAGGTCAAGTCGATGCGAGTGCGATCTTGAACATTGCTAGCCATTCGTCCGTGATTTGATTTTCAAGCGATTGAATTTCCGAAGACTTTTTGACAGTAGCATCAGTGGCGTTCGCAGCTTTCTCGCAGGCATCGGTCAAATCTGCTGCGAAGAGTCCACCTTCGGTGAGATTTGCGGCGATGTTTTGAAGTAGTTTCGGGTCGCGAATCCTTCGGAACCAGTAGTTTGCATTCCAGTGGTCCCCTTCCATCCGATGTAAGAAACCGTGGATGTATGCGCCGAGTCCCTCGGTGGAGTCTTGGACCAAACTATGAGCCGGTTCCATGCAACCGATTCTCAACCATAAAAGGGCTTCGAGAAACGACCCTCGAATCTCAGGATGCTGTTTTACTAGATCCTTCAGCTCGCTTCGTGCGATGGCCGTTGCCTGAGGTGCAAGGAACCTTAATGGTACTTGCGAAGATTGTTTTGCGAGCCAGATTTCGATGGGGGCGAGCCAAGAGTTGTTTTTGTTTGAAGCGTTCATCTTTGGTCGATTTTGTTTGGGGCTTTTAGGTGTTCCCACGCATGTTTAGTTGGAGTTCAGCGGGCAATCGCCGCGCGCGACCTTTGCTGTCGATGCAACCGATTTCGGTCACACCAGAGACCAGCAATGTTTCTTTGGGGGCCCCATTTTCGTCGAGATCATTCGGGCGAAAGAGTTGATACTGATGTTCGATTCGAGCTCCGTGGCAGTAGGTCAATCGCGTTCGCAACACAAGAACATCATCGAAGAGAGCAGGGGAGTGGAATTGCAGTTCGGCTCGACGCACGACAAGCATAATCCCAGCATTTTCAATCTCGCGGTAAGAGATAGACGAAGCCCGTAGCATCTCGACGCGACCTCGCTCAAAGTAGTTCAAGTATTGAGAATTATGAACGCGACCTTGACCATCGACTTCGTGGTAATGGACGCGAAGAGTGATTTCATGTTCCGTTAGCAGCATACGATTTGGCTCTATTTCATTCGGTTCAGCAATGGAAAGTAAGGGGTTTGCGTTTTTGCGAGACCATCGATCTCAGCGGACTGATTCCATGTAGGAATTATGAAAGCTCGGTTGACGCTTGACCTGAGGATTTGCTAAATCCCGGTGAGTAAAGAAATAGTTTGGCATCGATGCGCGGTTAGGACTAGGCGGTCTTGGCAATATTTACTGATTGCGTGGACTGCGAGGCCCTGAGTTGCCGATACCATTCCCTGCGGAGCATCCGCCGGAGTCTTACGTTTCCAAGATAGCCCCCTTTTGACTCAATCGCCCCCCGGGGCCCACTTACCGAGGTTGATCGCTATGCTCAGTCGATTTCCATCATGGATCCGAGTCGGTTTGTTGCTCGCTGTCGCGACTTGTTCGCAAGTCGGTTGCTCATCGGGTTGGAAAATGCCAGGCTCGAACATGTTCTCGTGGTCGAGAAAACCTTCGGAGAGCACGTTGACGGGAACCAAGCCAAGTCATGCGCTTCCTTCCTCAACCGCTGCTTCGTCGACCCCAAGCGGATCAGGGGTCAGCACTACTCCGGCGATGTTAGCCAGCAACCAATCATCGGCAGGCTCCCCGAGTGGTTCCGGACCGATAAGCCCAGCAACACGAAACACACCAAGCCCGGTACCAAACGTTCAAATGCCCGGTGGTGCTCAAATGCCCGGTGGCGCTCAGATGACCGGTGGCTCGATGGCGAGAACTTCGATGCCTAACGGATCGATGCCCAATGCAGCGATGCCTAACGGGGCGATGCCTAATGGCGTAGCTGGTTCGGCAGCAGGCCCAAGTCCTTATGGGGTGCCTGGTGCAGGGGTTGCTGCGAGCAACAATGGCTATTCCACCGGTGTCTACAACACCGCGCCGGGACGCTCTGTGAACGGAGGTCTTGCAAGTAGCCCTAACGGCTTGATGCCCCCTGCTGGTCCAGCCGCGATGCCATCCGGTAATCCTTACGGCAATACGAATCCCAACGGAGCGTCAACCGCATCCTTCAATTCAAATCCATCACCTACCGGTTACAGTGCCGGCGGTTACCCAAGCACTCCTGGGATGAATCCAGGGGCCATGCAAGCTCCAAACGGTAGCCCTGCTGCTCCCTACGGTTCTGCTAACCCAACTTATGGTTCTGCTAACCCAACTTATGGGGGAGCACCGATGCCTCCGGGCATGAATGCAAAGCCTTACGGAGCACCAGCAGGTTTGCCACCGGCTGGCTTGCCACCAGCAGGTCTCTCACCCGCAGGCTTCCCACCCGCTAACATGCCATCCATGGGGTTACCACCAAGCGGGATGCAAGCACCAGGCGGAGCACCCATGCCGTTAGGAATGCCGCCAGCTGGTAATTATCCAGCGAACGGTGGCGTACCGAATAGCGGTGCCGTACCAACTAGCGGTGCTGCCCCATACAACAGCTCGGTTCCAAACGGTGCTGCACCGAATTTCGGCCAAGCTCCTAACATGGGCCAGCCAGCGAGCAACCCTTCGTGGGGTACACAGCAATTGCCAGCTGCTCAAACACTTCCTCCTGCTTATGGTGGTCCAAGCACGCAGCCGGTAGGTACCCCATCGGTACCTCCTGCAAGTTCAGGGGGAGTCTATCGTCCAGGCAGTGTTGGGCGGAGCACCAACTATGATTTCTCCGGTTCTTCGGCAACTCGATAGTCCCTTGCGAGCAGTACCGGTTTGTTGTTTGCTCGGTTGTCTTGTGCTGATCAGTGGATGTTCGTCACCGCTGATGCGTGGGATCAACGAGAACGGTGTAGTCGGATACCTTAAATCGGGACGCAGTCAACCTGCCCCCGAAGCTCTTGCGATGCAACGCTGGCGAGCGGACATGTTGCTGATGCCCTTTGTGGAATTTCAAGGGGAAGAGATTGTCATCCGCAATGTTCGCAATTGCAATTACCGCACGGAATCGGACTACGATGTGCGGCACTACGACTTGCGTTTCCGACTCGACTCGGTCCGAACCGTTGACTTTATTGTCGTTCCATTCAAAGAAACTGAGTTGCTTGCGCACACCATGCTCAGCTTCGGGCTTGCTGACGGTAGGCATTTCGTCGTGAGTGTCGAAGCTCGGCTTGGTCAAGACCAAGACTACTCGGCAGTTGCAGGTAGTACGCGACGATTCCCGCTTATGTACATCGTCGGCGATGAACGGGATATGATTTTGCTGCGAACCAAAGTGCGTCAAGTCGATGTGCACTTGTACCGTGGTCGTGCTGAACCGCAGCAAGTCCAAGATTTACTTGTCGACATGCTGGCTCGGGTAAATAAACTACAACGTGAACCGGAGTATTACGATACCCTGACGAACAACTGTACGACGAACCTTGTGCAACATGTCAACAAGCTGCGGCCTGGAAGAATTCCACACGACTGGCGAGTCTTACTACCCGGCCACTCCGATCGCCTTGCCTATGAACTCGGGCTGCTTCAGATCCAAGGGCCCTTTGAAGCTGCTCGCAGTGCGGCGAAGATCAACGACTTGGCAATCGCCTTTGCGAACGATCCGGAATTTTCTAAACGGATTCGAAGGGAGTAATAACCCGACATGAGCACATTGCCATCCGATCGCAATCCAAATCCTAGTCGCGAGGAACTTAGGAGTTATCAGCTATCGCGATTGAATCAGCTGCTGAAGGAAGTTCTTCGCAATAATGCTTTTTATCGCGAGCGATATCGCACCGATTCGCTGCAACTCGATTCCCTCGAAGCGATGAGCGAATTGCCACTGATGCACAAATCGGATTGGATCCATGATGGACCATCCGGTATTGCGAACCACCATTCGTATCCGGTTGAGTATTATCGAAGATACCATCGGACAAGCGGTACTCGGGGACGCCCAATGGTCATCCTTGACTCCGAACGGGATTGGCAATGGTGGATCGAGACTTGGCAATACGTGCTCGACGCTTGTGAAATCTCGAACCAAGACCGAGTCCTGATGGCTTTCTCCTTCGGNCCNTTCATCGGTTTCTGGAGCGCTCACGATGCGTGTTTGCGACGCAAGTGCATGGTCATTCCTTCTGGTGGTATGTCGACCGAAGCGAGGATTGAACTGATCCGCAGTGCCGAGCCGACTGTTCTGTTCAGCACGCCAAGCTACGCGATCCATCTCGGTCAAGCTGCACGAGAAGCCGGCAAGGATCTTCATCACTCCTCGATTCGATGCGTATTCGTAGCCGGTGAGCCGGGAGGAAGCATCCCAAGTATTCGGCAGTCGATCTCGGAACTCTACGGATCGGTAGTGATGGATCATGCCGGAGCTACCGAAATCGGACCTTGGGGATTCGGTTCCCGCGATGGCACGGCGCTTCACATTATCGAGAATGAATTCATCGCCGAATTCTTGCCGATCGAGCAACCCGATAATCAGACAACGGCAGGCCCAAGCTCACTGGCAGTTCATGGCTTACAAAGCCCATCGGAGAATTCGAGCGGCTTTGGGATGCAAGGAGCGCGAGAGTTGGTGCTCACCAGCCTCGGTCGGCTTGATACTCCGGTAATCCGTTATCGAACGGGTGATATCGTTCGGCCAATGTGGGCTCAAAGTGAATCTCAGCGGGAGTCTTGGGGAACCAACTTCGTGAGACTTGAACATGGAGTGCTCGGCCGCGCCGATGGCATGATTGTCGTCCGAGGGGTGAATATTTTCCCATCGAGCATCGAAGCGATACTCAGGGAGTTTCCTTCGATCGGCGAGTATCGGTTGGTGCTGAGCAAATCCGGGGCTCTCGACGAGTTGCTCTTGGAGATTGAGGATCGCGCAAGTTCAGCTGAAGCACTCGGAAAGAGACTTCTTAGCCAGTTGCAGCTTCGCATCGAGGTTCGAGACGTTCCTGAGGGAAGTTTGCCGCGTCCCGAGGGGAAAGCACGTCGAGTACTCGATCTTCGTTAAACAAACCGCCTTTAAGACAGCTCGAAAGTTCAGTTTGTTTCCCTTGGGTGGGTTTCTATCCTGCGAGACGCTTGGAGCCGTTCAAGGTGCCGTTATTCCTTGAGGCGGAAGTCATTGAAGCAAGTTGGTACGGCATGTATATTCACAATCTCTTTCGGCGAGCCAATGCGATCCGAAGGGGGCCTGCGGTTATCCGAACCGGGGCTTTGATTTTGTGAATTTGGTTTTGCAGCTGTAATTCTACAGTGAAGTTATTTCGAGTCTCTTAGGTTTAACGGCGGAGAATTTTTGTGGCTATTCGAATTGCGATCAATGGTTTTGGACGTATCGGTCGACTGACTTTCCGTAATTTGATGGCCCGCTCCAACGAGTTCGAGGTTGTTGCCGTCAATGACTTGACCGATAACCAAATGCTTGCGACTTTGCTCAAGTACGACTCGGTTCACGGTCGCTACAACGGAGAAGTCGGATACGACGATAAGCACCTGATCGTCAACGGCAAGAAGATCTTGGCATTGGCCGAAAAGGATCCTTCGAAGATGCCTTGGGCTGAACACAAAGTCGACATCGTCATCGAAAGCACCGGTTTTTTCACTGGGCGAGCGAAGGATGGCAAGCCAGGTTACGATTCTCACTTGACCGCTGGTTGCAAGCGAGTCGTCCTCAGTGCTCCTGCCAAAGACGGTGCGGATTTGACTTGCGTTTTGGGTGTTAACGATGACAAGCTCACCGCTGACCTCAAGTGCATTTCGAACGCATCTTGCACCACCAACTGCTTGGCACCTATCGCCAAAGTTCTCAACGACACCTTCGGTATCGAGAGCGGGTTGATGACCACCGTTCACGCGTACACCAACGATCAGAAGGTTCAAGATCAGCCACACGCCGATGCTTATCGCGCACGTGCTGCTGCCTTGAACATCATCCCAACGACCACCGGTGCAGCTTCGGCCGTCGGATTGGTTATCCCTGAACTCAAGGGCAAGCTCACCGGGATCGCGATGCGAGTGCCTGTTGCTACCGGCTCCGTGGTCGACTTGACCGCGAATCTCAAGAAAGAAGCGACCGTNGCGGACATCAACGCAGCCATGAANGCAGCGGCCAACGGTCCATTGAAGGGTGTTTTGTGCTACACCGAAGACCCGATCGTTTCGAGCGATATCATCGATGATCCGCACAGCAGCATCTTCGCTGCCGACTTCACCCAAGTCCTCGGAGACAAAGGTAAGTTGGTCAAGGTCGTATCGTGGTACGACAACGAATGGGGTTACAGCTGCCGAACCGCTGACTTGTGCGCTCGCTTGGCGAAGTTCCTCTAATCCCTAACCCGGGATTAAGAAATAGAAATAAATCGTAAGCCGCTGGGTGTCCTTCGAGGATCTCAGCGGTTTTTTCGTTGAATGGCTCATTTTGAAACACAGAGGTGCAGAGCCACAGAGTCTTTTGGAAATCGGGTCGAAGGTTTTCAGTCCTTGTCATCTATTTTCACTCGGTCATGGGTGACCCATTCAGCTCACCTGAATCTTCCACACCTGCTCTCCGTGCCCTCTGTGGCTCTGTGTTTCCAATGTCCGTGCATTGGTTTTTCACCGGCGGAAGAGAATTTCGGGAAATATTGCGGAATTCTTGACCGGGAGGTCTCAGCAGGAGGTGCAAAAGGATATTATTCCTTCGGAGGGCGTCATCGTATGACGTTCTCCAGGGCGCAACACGGAGCACACAGAGAGAGAGTTTGTCCTTGGGACTTGTCCCGAGACGAATTCTGTGGCTCCGTGTATTTTTTTGCGCCGATCGGAAATTTGAAACACAGAGGCACAGAGACACAGAGTCTTTTGGAAATCGGGCCGAAGGTTTTCAGCCCTGGTTATCTATTATCACTCGGTCATGGGTGACGCATTCAGCTCGCCTGTATCTTCCACACCCGCTCTCCGTGCCCTCTGTGGCTCTGTGTTTCCAACGTCCGCGCGTTTTGTTTTGAAACACAGAGGCACAGAGCCACAGAGTCTTTTGGAAATCGGGCCGAAGGTTTTCAGTCCTGGTTATCTATTATCGCTCGGTCATGGGTGACGCATTCAGCTCACCTGTATCTTCCACACCTGCTCTCCGTGTCCTCTGTGCCTCCGTGTTTCCAACGTCCGCGCATTGGTTTTTCACTGGCGGGAAAGAATTTCGGGAAATATCGCAGAATTCCTGACTAGAAAGTGTCAGTTGCGGGGGCGAAAAGCTATTTACTCTATGGAAGGCGTCATCGTTTGACGTCTTCCAGGGCGCAACACGGAGCACACAGAGAGAGAGTTTGTCCTTGGGACTTGTCCCGAGACGAATTCTGTGGCTCCGTGTATTTTTTTGCGCCGACTGAAAAAATCGCCTAGTTCGATCTGCTTAGCAGAGGTTTCCGCTATGCAAAGCTCAATGTCAGGCGACGCTGAGCACACAGAGAAAGAGCAGTGTAGGGGTGCCGACCCCCAATTGCAAACTTTTTTCTTTGGGGAAATTTAAAGAATTACACCTGGTGTAAACCAAAGTTTACGAAGGCGGTTTACTATGGGGGTTTACCCTATGATTTCCCGCTTGCGATGGACGTAGTCCCAGAGAACGAAACGGTCGAGGTTGTTGCCGCTGGTGAAAAAGACGCGGCCCTTGGTTTGTTCTGCCATCCGATGCGCAAAGCGAATATCTTCTTCGGATTGTGACCAGCTCGGTACCAAGAACAGGTTGATAGTGATTCCGGCTTGCCCGCACAGCATCGCTTCTCGCATCGTTTGCTGTTCTGTACGCGGATCGGGTGGATATAGCAAGAAAAGCATGGAGTCTTCGAAGTGGGCTGTGGGAAGCCCGTCGGTAATCAACACGATCTGCTTGTTAGGTGTATCGACGGTAGCCAAGTTTTGCCGAGCAAGTTTCAGCGCGTGTTGGATGTTGGTAAAGTGTGGGGGAACGTCCGATTCGCCAATACGCTCATCGCTCATGTCGGCCTTTAATCGCACGACCGGATTGTGAATCGTCACCGGTTTGGGCATCACATCGATGATTTCTCCAGGTGCCCTTAGCTTGGCAAAAGAATACATCTCAATGAATCTCAAGAAATCCCCTGGGTATTCACTGTTGATGAGCCCTTGAAGTGCCAATGCCATCCGCTTGACGTTCATATACTGACCGTCGTGACGCATCGAGCCACTCATGTCCATGACGACTACCGTGGCGCATTTTGGACTGTTTCTGGTGCGAAATACTTCGATGTCATCGGATCGAAGTTGAACAGGGCGTTCGTCAGGTCGCCGGAGCATTGCGTTCGTAACGCTTTGAACGACATCCATGTTGGCGATCGAATCCCCAAATTCGTATTGTTTCGTTGACGGAAGCTCTACGCTTCCCTCGCCATCGATTCGGCCACCGTGCCGACCGGACCGCGAAGCTTGCAAATCGGAAAAGATCCGTTCGAGCAATTTCGCTTGAAACGTTTTGTATGCCTTCGGTGTCAACCGGAACGCCCCGGATTCGCTTCGATCAAGCCCTTGTCGCTCTGCAAGTTCTCGCACGACGTTGCGAATTTGCTCGCGAATTTCATCGAGTGCGTTCAGATCCCCTGGAGGAGCGAACTTCGACAAGGCTTCCATGTCGATCAGCCCTATCTGCGCAGTCTTGGCGGCTTCCTCGAGCTGTTTTAATAGCTCGTCGATTTCCTCCAGCTCTTTTTTCAGCTCGATAGCGGTCGGGATATCGACCTTCTGACGCCCTGTAAATGCATATTTGCTAAGCAAATCGTCGATCTGATAGCGATCCGAAAGGGCTTCCATGGTCTTCAAAACCGACTGCGCGAAGTCTTGATCGCCTCGATCGGCTTGGTACCAAAGTTGTTCAAGTAGATAAATCTGAGATTGCCGAACCGCACGATCGAAAAGACCTTGGAATTTAGCAGGTGGCCGGGTCCTTTTCGCGATCTTCTCGAAGCGATCACTGGCTTTCTTGTCGAGCCCATCGACTTGGTAAGTTTCAAGTATCTTCCGTTTTCGCTCTTCGAGCATCATCCGAAGATGATCTAGGCTTGGTCCAAGCCCCGCAATTTGGCTTGGATCGAGCTCAATGGCTCTCGCAAGTTCTTCCTCTGTCAATTCACGGTAACTGCCGTAGGCCAAGGCGTGTTCGAAGGCCCCGGAGACTAGGTCTGGAGGCGGTTCCGCCAGCGGACTAGGAAATTCCGTTGGATTGTACTTTTGATAGACGTGGATAATTCCGCCGATGTCTTTTCTGCGTTGGCTCATGCACTCATTGTAGGCGCGCTGTCCAGATCTGTAGCCAAGGAGATCCTTTAGGCCTCGCATTCCAGAAGATTTCAAGCGAAGCTGTGCTCGGTGAGTCAGCACACAGGAATTGAACCGGACCGATGAGTTCGTCCCACGGGCATTGTGCATCACGGGATGGCCATCCATGCACGGCAACAACTTGTAGCGATTGCAGGTCGATCAAGTGCAACGCATGGTCGAGGATGAGGCTCATCCAGCGACTTGAAGAGTCGATTGCGGGGGGACGGGTGACGGACATCCCCGCCGGGCTTAAGGGGTGAACTTCGCCGCTGAGGGTGCTGATCCGCACGGCTCGGACGCAATTCGACGAATCTCGAAAAAGGGAGTAGATCCACAGTCCACATGTAGAAGCAGTCAGCCAGTGCCTTGGGCCTTGAACCCCTCGCATACCTCGTTCTGGGTGAAGCAATTCGGGAGACACTCGGTCACTGTAGGTTAACTGCCGAATGGTGATTCCTGGAGGTGGTTGCAACCTGCCCGAGAGCGGGGCTGTTGGAGTAAAGCCAAGCAATTGCTTCGGCCAATCCCAAGCATCAACTGGAAGTTCTGCCAAGAACACTTCGTCGATACTCGGATGCGTAGAGGTCGGTGGCAATCGACCGATAAACGCCAGTCGAGGAGGTAAATCGATCGACGATGCGTTTGGAACCCAGCACTCTTCACGAGCGGAAATCGGATCGACTGGGTCGAGCACAAGCGTTGCCCATCCCGCCCCTTGCGACCANTCTTCATGCAATGTCTCTGTNGCATTTGGGGTGTCGTCCGATTTGTTGAGTAAGGACTTGGACACTGCTGTGGGGTTGAGCAATGCGATGCCTACGGTGCGGCGGTCCAGTTGAGGATCTCGACTTGCGCAAACCGCATCGTTGTAAGTAAAGCTGACCCATCGTCCATCGGGAGAAAAGCTATGAGCGTGGGTGCCTCCACGCAGAGTTCCCCAAGGGACATGCGTGTCGAGCGATCGATTTTCTAACGCCCTAACCTTGGAGGTCGTTGTATTCGAAGACGAGGGTGTTACAGGCAAGGATGCGGACGAGGGCTTGGGAGAAGATTCAGAGGAAAGTGCTGTTGGCAACTGTGTCGCATCGATATCGAGCAGTCCGCCGAATCGCCGCGTCATCGAATACGGGTTCGTTTCGTTGCAACTGAAGAGTCCATGAATAAACAACGCCGTGGAGCGAAGTGGATGGCATACCGCAGCCGCGACCCCAGGGCCGTGCGGACTATCGCTTGAAGTATCGTAAAGCAAGTAGATAGCGTCATCGCTTAAATCGACCGCTTCGATCCGCCGGGTCTTGGCAATATCCGAATCAAGATTTCGTGTGTCGTAGAGAAGTGTCTGGGAACTGCATAACTGAGCTTGGCGATGGTTGAGGAAATGCCCATACGAACCAAAAGTCCGTTGCTTTAGGTCGACCACGGACATGCGAAGAGGTAGCTGCGGAGTTCTCATCGAATTGAGTCTATCGGAGCTTGTTGATGCATGGAAGCTGAATCATTCACGCTGAAATGATTCAGCTGAATGTTTAACGCTGAATGCTAAATAACCGGTTGGGGCAACAACGCGAAGCTTAACGAAGGAACAGCAGGGCGACGTTGACGTAGATAAGGATGCCAAGCAGGTCGCTTAGGCCTGCGACGAACTGGTTGCTCATCATGGCCGGATCAAGCCCCATGCGTTTGAATAGAAGGGGTAGCATGCTGCCCATGCATGT
>B570J29622_100034_pt1 | contig 15421 bp, 23 predicted proteins | sample LakMenEpi15Jun10_FD_29622 | JGI IMG/M metagenome (IMG submission 29622) | reverse complement strand
GCTGAGTTCGAACTGGAATCAAAGAGGTTTTTAGCGAAGTGCGCTTCTCCGGATTATCCGAAAGGATTGACGTATGATATCCGCATTTCCGATGATTTCATCCAGATTCGTTACCTCATAAACGGCTCAGACGTTGCCCCCGAAGCAAAGTCGAAAGATAACCAGCTTTTCGTTCAAACCTGGAATAAATAAATGACCAAATGAGCAGAACCATGGGATGCAAGCCAAGCCGTTGGTCGGCCCTTTTGACTTGCTTTGAGTTCCCCACCCGCACTCGATGAAATTAGACGTTCGTCCATACAACAATGAAGCTTACCCGATGCGAAACTTGATCGCGGCAATTACAGCAATGTTGTGCGTGGCTATCGCTTCTTTGGCATTGCCTCAAGGAATATCTAAGCGTCTGGAAGATCGCCGACTTGATCCACTGCTCTCAAATCGCAACTTTCTAGCGTCGTTGGAGAAACTAGACGGCTTTGTTCGAGTCACGGAGAAGCCGTTTCTGATGCACGCACCAACCGCTACACAATGTGTGATCAACACTCATGTAGACGTGCATGGTGATCGATTCTGCGATGTTTACGTTAGCAAGGACGGTGAGGCCACAATTCGCGCTGGAGCAGAGAAGTATCCAATTGGCACACTCGTAATTAAGAGCAAGTATCCCGATGAAGAGCGAAGCAAAGTTGAGTTGTATACCGTAATGCGAAAAATGCCAGAGGGATATTGGCCTGAGCATGGAGACTGGGAATTTAGCGTGGTAGATTCCGAAAAGAAGCATGTGCTTGCACGGGGGCGAGTAGAGTCATGTGCGGACTGTCACGATGCGTACTCTGCATCCGGATACTTGACTCGCACCTACATGCGTGAGAAAGTAACGGAAGAACAATGACATTCACGTGGAGGACTCGGTCCATCGCGCGGACTTGCGTTGAGTTCACTCCTCGTCCTCGGTGATGTCTGTCGTTAGGCCAAGGAGTTGTGAAGCATATGCCATCGGACTGGATAACTCGGCGCGATTGCGATAAGCCGCTGCAGATCAAAACGCTAGACAAGTCATTTTCCGATATCCCGGCGGGAGCGACGATGCTGGTCGTGACGCCAAAACTAATGGACAAGTTCATACGCCAAATTCCATCTGGCGAGACGGTTGATCCACCAGCAATACGAAAAGCTCTGGCGTGGAAGTATGGTGCGCAGTATACCTGTCCTGTAACAACCGGTATTGCTTTGCGTGTTGTATCCGAGGCGGCATACTTGGAACTCTTGAACGGCTCAGATGAATCCGACGTTACTCCGTTCTGGAGGGCAGTTGCCCCAGATGGAACACTTGCGTTGAAGCTTGCGTGTGGTCGTTCGTTTCTTGAAACGATGCGAACGAAAGAAAGGGCATAACCAAAAAATGGACCCGAGTTGCCGATCGGACGTTTCCTGAAATCAGAGTCACTCCGCGGTAACGGGGTGTATTTTAATGTTCGGCGGCGGAGGATGTTCGAGTGGTGAGCGTGATAAGACATCTGACTTCCTTCCTGATCGGCTTCGTGCTCTGTGCGGCCGTGATGTGCGCCATTTTCGCAGTCTCAACCCTACGATCATCACCGACTCAGAAACGCCGGCCGCTGGTCGCTATGTCTGGGCAAGTGGCTAACGTCGATTCGACCTCGCTTTCCCAAAAAACCGATACATGGCTAGATGCACGGGAGCATCACCTAGACGCTGTCATGGTTCAGCATCGAGGGATGCTGGTCTACTCCCGCATGTTCAACTGGTTTCGTGACGATCAACCTCACGAGTTCCAGTCCGCAACCAAGACTATCAGCTCCATCCTCATCGGAATTGCACTGGATGAAGGACTGNTGAAATCAGTGGACCAGCCAATCGTCGAGCTTCTACCGGAATATGATNCTTTGTTTGTCGGNGACAANGCCAATATTACCGTCGATCACGTTTTGACTATGCGTACGGGCTTACGCTGGGTCGACTTCGGTATTGGCAATTCGTTTGAACGGATCGAGGCGGCGGCTGACTCCGTATCCTTCGTGGTGGGAGAGCCACTGGAATCGAAGCCAGGAGAACGGTTTTTCTACAACACTGGAAGTTCACACCTCTTGTCTGCAATCGTTCAGCGAACAGCGGGCGTGAGCGCCTTTGCATATGCCAAAAGTCGCCTCTTTGAGCCGCTCGGCATCACCCAGGTAAAATGGCCTTCCTTGCCCGACGGACGCACCCAGGGAGGATGGGGTATGTATCTGAGCCCGATAGACATGATGAAGATCGGACAGATGTTGTCTGACGGCGGGACATACGAAGGAAGGCGGATAGTCTCAAAGTCGTATGTTGACGAGATGTTCAAGCGACGTGCAGAAACTCACCTCAACGCAGGATACGGGTATCAACTATGGCTGCCCGATGACCACGGTCACAACGGCTTGGGGGCAGCTCGCGGTTATGGCGGACAGGAGATTTTTGTGGCCAGGGATCTCAACTTGGTCGTGATCTTCACCGGGAATATTGGCTTTCCAGAACGAAATGCGAAGGACATCCAGCTGCTTCTCAAGGATGTCATCCTGCCAAGCATAAATACGAATTGATGGGCCAAACAATCTTGGTAGCCTCAGTTCGATGCGGCCTTGAGCGGCTGCGGTATGCCTTGCATGCAGACCGTCATTGACTACTTCGAAGTGAAAGGNATGAACTGGCCTTCGACCAAACGATCNCAAGCGATTCGAAAGTTGGACGCGTCAGCTCTTGCAGCTATTGCAAACTGACGTTGTTCGCCTGGTAGAAGGTGCTTTAGCGAAACGGTCGACCGAACTTCGCTGCCCGACAGAAAGATTGCTGGGTAAGCATCGAAGTAGATCGGTGCTATGCCGCGGTTGGTTATNGTACCGCGAGTCGCCTTGCCNTCGCTTTCGAGCTTTTCCACATGGAATTTGTAACCACATTGCATCCCAGCTTCTCGTATGCGATCCAGCGACTGGTATCTGGCTTGGTCGTCACCGATCATAAATGAAATGTGGAAGCGAGCTGCATCCTTTTCAAAGCTAACGCCGTTGGGGCCGGAGGGTGCAAGTGCCATGCGTTGATCGCGTTTGTTGTAATAGCTAAATTCGCCCCCCGCAGGCACGCGTTGCCAGCGATCGCCACCAAACGCTTGCCAATTCAGAGCATTTACTTTCGGATGCTCCTTACTGAGAAAGGAATCATCGAACAGACCGAAACTGAGGCCACGCAGGGTATCGTCCTTTGCCATTGGCGACCATTCTTCATCGGCAGCATCGATGGAGATCATCCAGGGCAACTGCTTTAAGGTTCCGTCCAAGTGCTTGGCAAACTGAGATTGAAACTCCTTGCTAGGAAATGTCTTGCCAAGCTCCAGAGGTCCGTCATAAATGTGATACTCTGCCCATAGTCCGAATCCCGTTTGTAGAAACGCTAGTCTGCGATCGTTGTCATAACGTTTTGCAAGTTCGCTGTAAAACTGCATCACGAATGTCTGCAGCTCCGGATGCGACCAATCGCAAAACCCAGTCATCTTGCCCTCACTCTTGGCGGTGATTTCAGAATAGTCGCTCAGNTGTTTNATGTAAGCCGGCACGGTCGTGGGCTTGCCGACATAGTCAAAGTAGAACCGGAGCACCGCTTGATGNCCGCGCGCCGCAATCGCCGTCAGTTTGTCATCGACAGTTTGCCAGTTNTAAACCCCCTTCTCCGAGACGACTTGGTCGTAGCCGACGTAGGAATACTCGAGTTGGATCGCATCGGTTCTGTTTTTCTCGTTGTCATCCCAGAGCACAATGCCTGTCATCGGAGCGACAACTTGAGCTGTGCTTTGTAGAACTACGGGCTGCCACGAATCGTCGGCCCGAACGACGCTACAGCATTGAATAAGGCAAACAGCGATCCATTGGTTACGAAAGGAAAACATACTGATTCCCTATAGGGTTTGGCAGGGGAGAGACAGGGCAAACGCATCAAAGTCTTAATCGAATATCATACGCTTGGGGGGAGGCCAAAGAAAATGCTGGCGGTGAAAGACATCGGAAACTGATTGCTGTCGCGTACTGGGGACCATGGAATGGTTGCAATGCTGACCTTGTTGGAGAGCATGGCGGTGATCGGCAGTTCTCGTCCTTAACGCTACAACATCAGCGGGTTCGTTTTGTTGCGGTGTTGGACTGCCGACAGGACCCGATTGCGATCTCTCGCCGGCTTGGCATTGACCAGACTGACGAACAAAAAATGCACCCGAGTTTCCGATCGGGCGTTTCCTGAAGTCAAAGTCGCTTGGCGACAACCGGGTGATTTTGGTCTTTATTTGGCACAGGACTCTGGTGTCAAGGAACGTCGTGCATTGCCTGATTGCAGTGTTGCTTTCTTCATCCATTAATTGCTCCGCTTGCAAGTATCTGATATCATCGCACTGAGGGTCGAGGTCGGCCTGAGTGATAGGCTGCATGGGTGCGGTCTACAGGGTTTAGTCTGATCCGTGTAAAACAAGTTCGTCTTCGTAAAAATGCTTCTCGACCAGAAACAGCTCGACATCGCAGTAGACATGCAAGCGAAGAGCTACGCCCTCTTAAAGTGGGTTGGCCAGGGTGTTTCGTCGGGTCTGCTCTCNTTCGGAACGGCCCACGAGTATTCCACTATGCCACAAGCCGCTGCGGACTGGATTGACATACACTATTTGAATATTCCACACGGTGCGAGGGTCGATCGACAAGACATTCAGGTTTTCGCGAATTTCTTCTCGACGTACCTTGAGAACTCTTTCAACCTGATTGCGGACCCGGGAAAGATCAAGTTTTCGCCCGATGCGCATTGCTTTTGCCCGATGTGCAGTTGGATGATTGACGCACCGAATCTTAAAACAAAGTCTTTAAGCACTGCCGATAAGAAACGCGCTCAAAAAATGCAGGTTTACTCCATTCTTCAACTCGGCATCGACTGCGGTGCGAAGCTTGATGAATCACGCGCTGAGACAATTGTTGCCGAAAATGGAGAGGCAACGGCATTGCTAGCCTACGGACATGACCTCATACAAAGGCTCAACGCTACTGCGAACGGCCCTGCTGTGCTCGCTTTGTGGCGTCGATTTGCATGGAATTCATCTGGTTCACCCAAACCCAAGTTTCGATTATCCACCAAGATGATTTTGGACGCCGAATCGGATTTGCAAGCGTTGCTGGCAGGCTGATGAGGACCAAGTCGGGTACGGGGGGGCCGTTTCCCTGCACCCCTCCCCGCGACATCTATTTCTCAACTCTTCAGTGTCATGGTTTCACAACTGGCGCAATCAGGTGTTTACGTGCGATGAAGATGGATCTCGCCAAGCTCATTGTTGATCTTTCCAATCCGAACAAGACGCGTGCTGCCTCGGCATCTGCGGATCTGGCGACACAGATTTGGGCAGGTTCGATTGATGAGGCAACACTAATCCAATGGCTAGAGAGCGATGATGAACCTCTGCGTGCAACTACAAGTTGGGCCGTTTGGGACGCAGGAAGACCGCCTCATGCGTTGAAGCGGCTTATGGAACGTGGTACAAGTGACAAGAATGAGACGGTACGGCTTTACTGTCTCCGTTCTTGGATCGACCATCATCCAAAAGACGCTTTGCGTTCAACAACTATCGAGAACTTCTGCGATGATAGGTGCTTAACGATTAGCAAGCGAGCGTCGAATGCCATGGAGACGGAAGGAGGGCACCACTCATAGAAACGGGTAAGGCTGCCCGTTGGTAGCCAATCCCTCCTCCGCCATTACCTTCTTCGCCCCAGTCGCTCTTGCGAAATCATCCTCGGTAACCAGCAGGTAGCTCTGCTGAGCTTCATCTTTAGTCGATACGAATCGGAGCTAACTTTGTGACATCTGAAGAATTGCTTCGTTCCTGGCGACGTACCGAAGGCTTCCTTCGTGATGCTCGCTCCCACTTCTCGGAGGATGCTGAGGGCATTTGTGCTGACGACCTACGGGCATTTGAAGAGTATCTCGAACACAATGAGTTCGAGCTTGCCCTGGATATGCATCGACGATGCATTTGATAAATCGGAAATGGGATCATGGCGTGTCTTGGAATTGATGGCGCTGGCAGCGGCAAGTATGGGACTTATTGATCGCCAACGAAGGTACGATCGTCGGATATCAGTTGCCCGAGGGTGGAGATATGAAACGATACTGTCATCGTGATTCTGCCCCCTTCATCGCTCCATAAGCCCGATATGAAAGGCCGCTTGATGTCCGATCCGAATGGTATGTGAGACTCGATTTGGATGTGCTGTTCTCGCAGCAGTTACTGCAGAATCGAACGATTTACCGACGAAAAACTCTTGAGACTCCGGTTCGATCGCCACGAATTGCCCTCCGAACTCCCGAACGAGTCTCGGGGATTTGAGTTACACCTGAGACGCCAAAAAGAACATGACATCCGAGTCGATCGCTATACCGCCCGACGCATCAGTGCTTCGGCTCGAGCAACCAGTTCTCGANGACTAAACGGCTTTGCAACATAATCATCTGCCCTAGTCCCAATTCTCTCCGTTGCTGTCGATTTTTGGATAAACTCCAAGATTCGGTGAACCTATTGATAGCGAGCGGGGAATCATCGGTATGACCGAGCGAAAAAACACTTTCGAAGTCGAACTGATTCGCCGTGTGCTGGCCGGTGAGCAGCAGGCGTTCCAGCAGATCGCCGGCCAGCACGCTGAGCAATTGTTTCGCTGCGCGCTAACATTGTGTCGCGACCGGCAACTCGCTGAAGACATTTCGCAAGAAACGCTGCTGGAAGCGTGGCGGTCCATTGGACGATTTGATGGCCGGTGCCGGTTTTCTACTTGGCTTTACGGCATTCTGCGGCATCGATTCCTGAAGGCGAGGAAACGCTCTACAAGGCGAATCGTGGCGGAATTGCCTTCTGACGATACACGATACTCTTCGCCTACCAATTCTCAGCCCGCGGCAGATCCATCGCGGGATTCGGAGCGAGCCGAAGACGCCGAGCGTGTTCGAAATGCGGTCGCAGCGTTGCCCGATGAACATCGCCAAGTGATCGAATTGCGATTTTTTGCCGATGCGAAGCTCGATGACATCGCAGCGGTTTTGGATATTCCGCTGGGAACGGTCAAATCGCGATTGCACAACGGTTTGGAAAAACTACGTCAACTGAACCTGGCNGTGAACCTTTTCTCGGCAACTGGGGAATCATAAGTGAGGCAACCATGAACGAACGACAACAGCCCGGTGAAATGCAACCCTGTGAAAGCTGGTTGGAAGCCATCAGCTTGCTGGCAGCTGAATGCCTTACCGTACTGGAAGAAGCAGAACTGCGGGAACATCTTGCAGTCTGCCACGCCTGTCTTCAACGCTATGAAGAGATTGCAAAGGTCTGTTTCAATGTGAGGATTGTAAAGCCGATAGTCGACCAGGAACGTGTTCTTGCAATGGGCCAGTGTCTGCGGCATCTCCCACTGCCCGCGAAGAAAGTGACTTGGAAAAATCGCTCAGTCCCGAAGCGGGTGGCGATGCTCGCTACAGCCGTCTTGGTGCTTGTCAGCCTTCTGAGTCATCTGGCTAGTCGGCGACCGGAAGACAACCCAGATCAGCGGACGACGATCGTTCAGGTAATGCCTCGATTGGCTCCTGTGGAATCAGCGGACCTGCAACTGCCGACTATGTTCGCATTACGTCGAGCTGCAGCAGAAGCCGACGATACCTTCGATCGACTACTTGCGCGGTACTCGGAGCCATCGTTGTTGGAACCACTTAACCGTCACCGTTTTAGTCTGGAGTCATTGCAATGAAACGAATCACCAATCTGTTTTTGATAAGCACATTGCTCGCGTGGGGGACCTGTTCCCTTCGAGCCGATGAATCGCAGCAAGCCATTCTTGCGGCCGCCGCTCCGAATGCGGCGGGCATTTACTGGCATGCCTTCGCGGCATTCCCGAGTCTTAATGACGACGAGAAGAAGCTCCTCAGAGCAGCAATCCCGACCGAAATGGCACCGCTGTCCGAAGAGCTTTCGCCCATCGTGGCTCGATACGGACGAGCATTGCACGAGTTACACCGAGCGCGTGCAGTTGTCCCGTGCGATTGGCAGCTTGACATGGCTGCCGGTGCAGGACTGATCTTGCCCCATGTGGATAAGGCTGTAGAACTGAGCCGCGTCGCGCTGCTGCGGGCTCGTCAACGATTCGCTTCCGGCGAAACCGACGCAGCCTTGAGTGACGTGCTTGCAGTCTTTAAACTGGCCCGCGACTGCGGATCGAGTCCGCTTGTGATTTCGATGTATGTCGACTCTGCGATAGAAGAATCAGCTACCGACGTGTTGGCCTCGCATTTGACTCGATTAAATATGGACCAGATTCGCCAACTCACGGCTGCTTTGAATGAATTGCCTCCAAGCAACGATTTTGCCACCACGATTCTCCAGGACCAGCGCATGAGTTGCGATTGGTTGGAAGGCGAAATCATCAAAGAAGTCGCGAGGCTCAATGACCCGAAAGCGGCCGGACAAGCTTTCTTGACGATAACCGAGCCGCTAATTTTCACAGGTGGCCCCAGCCCCACTGACGAGGAAGCCGCCAAAGACAAACGCAAAGCCGACCTTCTGAAGTCCCTGTCCTTCGCGGACATTCAGGAGTCCATCCAGCAACAGCGCTCTAGCTACGCCGAACTTCACAAGATTGCCGGACTTCCTTTCGCAGAGAGAGCGAATCGCATCAAGTCCCTTGTTAAGTCACCCGCCTCAGCCAGTAAGATGGAAACGCGTGAAGACGCGATGCGATACGTCTCCACGGTTTTGATGCCATTCGATTGGAACGATGTATTCACCCGCGAGGAGCAAATGCATGTTCGGCACCAGTTGCTCGAACATGCACTCCGCGTTCAACTTCAGGGTGCGGATGCTCTGCAGGAAATACATGGAAAGAAAGTCGCGTACCGCAAGACGGCTAACGGCTTCGAACTGAGTTGCCCTGTCGGAGATAAGCCCGAAGTGCTCACCGTCGGCAGCAGTAAGTAAGTTCTTTCAAGCAAACCAGCGGCGACCGTAGTCGCCGCTGGTTTTTAGAATCGTTGTCTTGAAAGAATCGTCAATTGACACAGCGGTTCTTGTCCCCAAATATCTCGAAGGCTTCGTCCAAAATCGGTCGCAACTCAGGGAAGATCAGGCAACTACGTATCCCGCGACCTGCATGGTGCTAGACCTTTGGCTCCGGGATACTCATCCGATTCAGTTCCCAGTCGATGATCGCCCCTCGGCGATAATTCGTTGTAGCAAATATCTATTGAGCAACGCTTGATCCCTATCTTAAAGTCAGGGATACTTGATTCGATGAGACGGGTTGTAATCGTATGTGTTGCAGAAAAAAACAGAGACAATTACCGAAACCGAAGAAAAGTTAGAAGGACACTGTGCTGACGCTTGAATCCGAACTTCGCGACCTTGTGCAACGTTTCAATGAAGCGAAAATAGAGTACGCATTGTGCGGAGGAATGGCTGTCGCACTTCATGGCTATCCTCGATTCACAAAAGACATTGATTTTTTGATCCCTTCCGAGTCGCTCAACCGAGCAAGAGAAGTTGCTGCGGAATCCGGATTTCTTGACGAGTCAGGCCGAATTCCGTTCCCAGACTCTGATGTTTATCGTATTCTCAAGATTGAGGGTACTGAATACCGAATCCTTGACTTGCTGGTACCGAAACGATTGGACACGATTGCTTGGACCCAACGGCAATGGTTTGACTGGAATGGGCTTCCCATTTGCTCAGTATCGAGAGACGGTTTGATTGAAATGAAACTTGCCGCTGGGCGCGATATCGATCGAATCGATATCAAACAACTTGGGTTTGCTGATGATGAATAGCGGACTGAATCAGAAGCGGTCTTCAAATTGCAACGCAGTGGACATGTCGAGTTCTGCGATTTCAAGTCGTCTGCGAGAGGTTAGCGAACTGCATCAACTCGGATTATCACTGGCTAATGCAAAGCCGATGGTGAATTTACCTCAGTCCGTTGATAAGACGGAGTCTAAACGCTGCCCCAAATGCGACAGGATCGCGAGAACCCCCGAGGCCAAGCAATGCTTGTGGTGTGGCCACAATTGGCACTAAAAATGGAAGGTCCCCTAATTCTGTAGGACGTAATGGGTTTGACGCCCAGGTCGGCTAGGAGCATGGCGGAATGCGGCTTTGCATTTCGCGTCACGCCCGCCAAATCGAGTCGTCTTTCGAGTCGCGCGAGTCGTCAAAACACTGTGGGTTTGCATATCACATTCTGGTACCGATCCACGCCAGAAGAGGCGGTAGGATTCTAACGAGATGCTTGATGTTTTGACGCGGGGGGATTGTGAGGATAGACAGAAACAGCCTATCACTCCATTAAATCCTTGAACCGCTAGCAAGTGCCTGATATCATTCAACGTCGGATCGAGGCCAGCTTGCGCGATAGGCTGCGTTGGTGCGGTCTACAGGGGTTAGGCTGATCCACATAAAGAGAAGATTGTCCTTGAAAGATTTCGTGATGGAGCTTGGCATTCCTCCTGAAGAACTGAAGCTGCTCGGTCGCTTCTACCAGAACGATCTCTTTCTCGATGTTGTCGAAGAGAACGGCTGCACATCGTTAATCCCGCCCAAGAATGCTGCGAGCTCCATACGTAACCTGACGATACTTTTAGCGGTGTTGGCCGGCGGAATGTGTGGCGGCGCTGCGTGGCTTTTCAGCACTCGAGGAAACGAATCACTTGCTTCGCAGATTTTTACGTATTCACTCCTTGTTCTCGTTTGGTGTTGTGCCGTGCTTGGCCCTTTCTTTGGCCACACTCTTCGAATTCGATACCTTCAATCGATAAGTCCGTTGCTTTCTTTTTGCCAAGAAACGTGTTTGTTATCGATTCATGCCAATTCGATACAGAAGAAAAGAGACGAGGTTATCGCCGTAATTGGATTGGCTTCCTGCGGCGACGACACTGATAAAAAGACGGAGTTACAGATACTGGCGAGAGATGGCGAATCAATCAAGCAGTACTTGGTTGCCACGTCAATATTTGGGATGGTAGACGGTGTCTTTCGAGATCAAATCAAGAGTTTTTGTGCCGCATCGCAGATTCCTGGCTTCGTTGTTGATCAAACGAAAAAGAAGAAAATCGTGACAGCGACGGTTAAACCTGTATGACAACGGACGAACAATGCGATGCACCGAAGTCGCCGATCGGGCGTTTCATGATGGTAAGTTTACTAGCCGCGACATCGGTGATCGCCGTCGTTCGTCGGGATAGAAAACGGGATACTCGACTTTGAACCAGCGCATACCAAACGAAGGCTACGTATACTTTGGTCTTCGTGGCGCATTTGATCCGGATGACTTGACCGCACGACTCGGTATCACACCAACGTCATCGTGTGCACAAGGGGCAAAGAACCCCGAGCGAGGAATTCCCAAAACATCGTTATGGCAGTTGTCAACCGAAAGGATCGTTGCGGAATACATTGACGTCTACGAACTTTCCGAGAAAATTGTCATACAACTGGAACCGTTCGCTGCGCGAATCAAAGAGGCCATTTCTGATCTTGACCTCTATGCGGTTCTGGAGGTCGTGCTCTACTTTTCCACCGATGACGAAGTTTCGACACCTGCAATTGGATTTTCCAACCGTGTATTGACGTTTCTGGCGATGATAAATGCCTCAATTGACATCGACACCTACATACTTCCGAATACCAAACTGTCAGCCACGCAAATACCCGACGAACCAAGCGATGTCCCCAAGTGGCCGTTTGGCCGCGAATTCGAATCATAGTTTTTTTGCGGCGACATGGGTGATCGCCACCGTTATGCAAGCAGTCGTCCACAGACTTTTACCGATTGATCGACCTGAGTCACATTAAATCGAAGTTCAAGGAACCAACCGATGAAATTCATAAGCTTGATCGATGGTAAAACCAGCATGAGTTGGCACATCGCGTTATCAGTTCTCATTCTCGCCTGTGTGGTTGTCTTGCTGATTCCCAGTTTGTTGCTGATGTTCGTCTTTTTTCCTCTTCCACCCTCATATCGATTTCCGGTTTGCATGGTTATGGGAACTGTTGGTGTACCCCTAACGCTTTTTGTCTGGCATAGTGCAGTTCTGCGAATTTTACGTCGAGCCGAATCGACTTGCGAAAACACATTGAAATCATCCTCAGTAACCAGCAAGTAGCTCTGCTGAGCGAGCCGTGGTGAGTTGCCCAGCTTGGAACAGACCACATGCAGCGGGGACTCGCGTTGGATTTCTGTTTGTCTGCTAGCTCGCATCGAGTGGAACAATCGTGGCCAAACCGAGACTCAGACGCGTCGCAGGAATCGCGTCATCTCGCTGCGTAGGTTGGCATTCTTACAACCCATCGCTGTGTAGGCAGCCGCTCGTTACTGAGGTGCGGCGAACACATATTCGGCTCTTATCACCGAAGATCTCGTGCGTGTTAAGCAGCGATTGGAGCGACCTGGATGTGCAACCAGGAACTAGTTGGGAAGATCGAGAGAAACCCGAAAACCGATAGGGAGAAACTCGAAACCGTCAAATGTTGGCGCAGTGGCGGTACGATTGGCCGAACGAAGATAGCCAGGGCTATAGTTCACACTGCCTCCACGGTAGACGCGGTCCGTTCCCGAGCGAGGTCCTTGGGGATCAGTTACATTCTTACGGGAATAAACTTCATACCAATCAGCAACCCATTCCCACGCGTTACCGTGCATATCGTAGAGCCCCCAATCGTTTGGTCGTTTGAGGCCGACAGGATGAGTTTGTCCGTCTCCGTTTTTGTCGAACCAAGCGTATTGGCGAAGCAATTGAGTATCATCGCCGAAGCAAAACGCCGCTGGGCTTCCAGCGCGACAAGCGTACTCCCATTGAGCTTCGGTTGGTAAACGATAGATCCGTCCCGCTTTTTTTTCCTCAGGCAAGCCTGAGAGCTGCTTGCAGAATTCAGCGGCATCGGTCCAACTTAGAGCAACAGGGTAATTGGAAGGGTCGATTTTTTTATCCCGCGGAAATTGGTTAGGGTTGGTACCCATTACTTCTTCGTATTGCGATTGTGTAACTTCGAACTGACCAATGTAAAAATCTCGGGAGAGAGTGACTTGGTGCTGTGGTTCATCCAGATCGGCGCCGCGGTCGGTTGCAGCTGAACCCATATCGAAGGTCCCTTTTGGGATCAGCACCATTTTCATCCCGATGCTGTTGGTGATCTCCTTTGGGGACTGGGCGCGCACCTGGCAACTAACATGCATCATCCCAAAAAGGATCAAAGTTAATAAAAATATTGAGTTTGGACGTGGCATCGCTGATTATTTCCTTTTTCCGTGGCTTGATTGAAAGCACTTTCTAACGATCCGAAATTATAGCGTAAATGGCCATAACATCGCAAAATCAACACGCTCTCTCACGAAACCCCCTCCACCATCATCTTCTTCGCCCCAGCCGCCCTTGCAAAATCATCCTCAGTAACCAGCAGGTAACTTTGCTGGGCGATGCGTGGCGAGTTGCCATGCCAAGAGCAAACCACATGGAGCGGGAATCGTAAAGCAGGCTAAGTACACCGCTTGGTGTACTTCCCCATGATTGCTTTTGTTATCGGTCGAAGTATAAGATACCGCAACCACAGAATTGTTCACGTAATTAGCGGAAGGTTGTCCTCAAAGTGAAGCTTAAGGATGAGTTACTAAAAATCGTTGTGAATCTTGATAAAGCAGGAATCGATTACGCCCTATGTGGTGGACTGGCCGTCGCGGTCCATGGTCATCCACGCATGACAAAGGATATTGATATCCTGATCCGTTCAGAATCACTTGAGGCGGCCAAAGTCGCATTGGCTGATATTGAGTATGACCTTGAATCAGGTCTTTTTCGTTTCAACCCAAAGACTGATCAAGAAAGTCAAATGTATCGGGTTTCACGCGCAGAAGGCAATGACTTAGTCACATTGGATTTGATGCTCGTTGCACCTGTTTTCGAATCAGTGTGGAATGACCGAGAGACTGTCTCGCTTGGAGAGATTATGATCAAGGTTGTCTCAAAGAAGGGGCTGATTACAATGAAAAGTGTTGCGGCAAGACCACAAGATATTGCCGATATTGCTGCATTGCAACGGTTGGATGATGAACAATGAATAATGAAAAAGTTCCCGATGCGGATACGTTGAAGTCGCGATCAAGAGGTATAAGCCAAGATATGTCTCCAGATGCAATCAATCGACGACTCGATATCGTTGATGAACTTCGTGAGTTTGCAATTGAACTGCGTGATTCGACGCGTCATGGGCCTCTCGGAAAGACTTTGATGACTGCTGATACTTCTGACAACTAGTACCAAAACAGATGCTCCCACTAGGTCTTCTTCGACCTTCGGGCGTACAACAAGCCTATGCCATTCGGAAGCGTGGCAATCTCCTCACTCTGCCTAGCCATGCATGTCCAAGCCTGCAGGTGCTGCCCCTTTAGAAAACATCGTCGTGTGCGCTGCCTTGGACCCTGGTGAGTGGTCCAGTGAGTCGTCAGAGTCGTCTCAGTACCCTCGGTTTTTCGGGAAAAGTATGTAGTGTTGCAGTGGAGTTGCTGTATGGAAGACAATCTGCCTTCGGTGACTTGACGGAGATCATCGATGGATTTGACACGCTAGTTACGCTCAAGTCGCTGCAATGCAGCGTGCATGGTGTCGTGCGGCGCTTGCATTTCGCGTCGCGCCGCCCAAATCAAGTCGTTGTTCGAAACACGAAAGGTTAAGTTGTGATGGCTTCCGAAGATCATTTACTAAGTTTCGTGACAAACCAGGACGGGACTATGGTCACGATCCACGCGGATCTTCCAGGTATCGAATTGCTGATACGAGAGCTCGAGTCGTTGCGCGATGCGATTGCCGAAAATGACTGCCCTCATACGCATCTGTTTTCAGCTGAAGCGGCTGGGAGAGAACTATCGAATACTAAGCTCGACAACCAACCTGCCGAAGTACACAATGTTTGTCACGTAAAAATATACGGATGGAATTTCGAATGGGCGATACGCCATGGCTTGCGTTAGGCCGAAACTTCCTAACACTACTTCCAATGATTTAGCGGTTCGCAAATGATCAGTGTCATTCAACATCAGGGGCGATATTCGTCCGGGCAAGTTGAAACACAGAGTCACAGAGGCACAGAGAGATCGACCTCCGTGGGCTCTGTGTCTCCGTGTTTCCAAAGTCCGCGCAAGATAGGCTGCTTGGTCTGTGGCTCTTTTTTGAAACACAGAGACATCTGAGTTCTCGGCAAGTGTTTTTTGAGGTTTTTTCAACTTTTTTTAGGCTGATAAATACGGTTTGATTTCGGGGCATTTTACCAAGAGTGAACGAATGTATCGCTCGGGATCGAATGCCGTTCTGGTACTCCACACGCGGAATAGAATTC
>B570J29622_100030_pt1 | contig 15631 bp, 7 predicted proteins | sample LakMenEpi15Jun10_FD_29622 | JGI IMG/M metagenome (IMG submission 29622) | reverse complement strand
CTGTTGAGAAAAACAAAATTACACCGATGGGAACGAGGATGAGCCAAGTCCCTTTGCATCCACGGTTGTCGCGAATGTGTATCGAAGCAGAAGAACTGGGGTGCTTCCAACAAGCGTGCGTGATGGGGGCCATGTTAAGCGAGCGGGATGCTTTTGATAGGAACGATCGAGGTACGCCATCGACGCAGCAATTACGGTCATGGGAAAGCGACTGCGTGGAGAGATTGCACTGGTTGCAAAAAGGTAAGCATCAACCGATGACACCGTTTGGTAGATGGAATGCCAGCGCTGTGCGGGGGATCGACCAAGTAGCACGACAAATCGAGCAGTCACTTCAGAAAAGCAACGAGCATCGGGTTGCGGACGATAAGGAAACATCGGGTGTGCGAGGTTCTTCTGACGTGGGAGTCATGCAAGCGTTGCTTGCGGGGTTTCCTGATCGGTTGGCCAAGCGTCGGAATTCGGGCCAACCACACGGTTTAATGGTCGGCGGTAAAGGGGTCGAATTAAGCTCGCAGTCGGGAGTTCGGTCCGCAGAATTATTTTTGTGCATCGATTTAGAAGGTCAAAAGACCGACGCCTTGGTAAGGCAAGCAAGTGGGGTTCGTCCAGAATGGTTGGTCGGCAAGCATCTTCAATCTCGCGACGAGATGTTTTTTCATCCGACGCAAAAGCAGGTGGTTGGTCGTCGAAGATCGTACTGGTTCGATTTGTGTTTGCAGGAAACACCCATTTCCATCAGCGACGAAGAGCAATGTGCCGAGGTTTTGTTTAAAGCCGTCATAGCCAATTGGGAGAGTGTATTTCCTAAAGATGACGCAGGTGTTGCGCAGTGGATCCAAAGAGTAAGGTGTTTGCGTGAATGGGTTCCAGAACTGCAGATTCCGGAGCTCAACTCGTCGGCAATCCAGGAGGCTGCCAGAGAGCTTTGTCGAGGTAAAAGGTCGTTAGAACAAGTCCGATCGGGGGCTTGGTTGCAGTGGCTCGGAGCGTGCCTTTCACCCGACCAACAGCGAGCCTTGCAACAGGAAGCTCCTGAACGCATTATCGTTCCCTCAGGAAGCTCGTTGAAGATCGAGTACCAGCAAGGGGCCGCTCCGGTTTTGGCGGTGAAAATTCAAGAGGTGTTTTCGTGGAAGCAAACTCCACGGATTGCGAAAGGGCGTATTCCACTCCTATTGCATCTGCTTGCTCCAAGTGGCCGACCTCAGCAAATCACGAACGATTTAGCTTCGTTTTGGAGCTCTGGTTATGCAGAAGTCAAGAAAGAGTTGAAACGGCGGTATCCCAAGCATTCGTGGCCTGAGGATCCTTGGAATGCAAGTCCGACGCGTCGTTAAGTGGTTGTTCTTGCGTGGGTTTCGCCGGGGTGAAAAAGCGTTAAACTACTGTTTTCCCGGGTACGCATAGCTCCTCTCTTGGAAACGCAGTTGCAATGAATGAAGAAACCCTGCTCCGAATCTCCCGCACCTATGGAATCGAGAATTGGTCGGCAGGTTATTTCACTGTCAGCAATTCCGGTAACATCGTCGCTCATCCGGCGAATCAAGACCCCCGTTCAGTCGACTTGAAACAAGTCGTCGAACATTTGGTTCGAGACAAAAAACTGCAGCTTCCAATCCTGCTTCGTTTCCCCCAGATCCTGACCAATCAATTGCGTTTGCTCTCCGGTGCATACGGAGATGCTATTTCGCAATTCGGATACAACGGGAAGCACTATCCGGTTTTCCCCATGAAGGTCAATCCGAGGCGAGAAGTCGTCGAGGAGTTTCTAAAAGAGACCAGCAAATATCGAGTCGGTTTGGAGTGTGGGTCGAAGGCCGAGTTGTACGCTGCGATCGCTCAAGAACAGACTCCTGAGTCGCTTTTGATTTGCAATGGATTCAAAGACGAATCCTTTTGCCGAATGGCGTTGCTTGCGGTGCAGTCTGGCAAGCGAGTGGTTATCGTTATCGAGAAACTCAACGAGCTGAAAATCCTTTTGAGGGTTTGTCAGGAAATCGGTGCGTATCCTTGGATCGGATTGCGAGCAAAGTTATACACACGCGGTTCAGGGAAATGGGCAAGTTCTGGCGGGGACTCCGCGAAGTTTGGATTGACGACCTCGGAATTGCTCGAGTGTTTGAGATTGCTCAAAGAGCACGGTAAAGGCGATCTGCTTCATTTGATGCATTTTCACATCGGTAGCCAGATCACCGATATCAAACGTGTCAAAAACGCGATGAAAGAGGCAGCCCGTGTTTATTCGAAGATACACGGATTGGGATTCCCTGTGGAATATCTAGACATCGGTGGCGGATTGGGCGTGGATTACGATGGATCGAAAACTCGTACCGAATCCTCGATGAACTACACCGTCCAAGAATTTGCAAACGATGTTGTTTACACAGTGCAATCGGTGTGCGACGACGAAGGTGTTCCGCACCCGAACTTGGTGACCGAGAGCGGACGGATGATGACGGCTTATCACACCGTTCTGGTCACTTCGATTCGCGAAGAGATCGAAACTTTTGCGGATGATTTGCCAGAGGTTACGATCGACCAGGATGATCCGCAAGTAATCACCGAAATGAAGTGGTTGCTCGATGATATCAACGGTAAGAACTACTTCGAGTATTACCACGATGCGGTCGAACACAAAGACGAACTGCACACGCAGTTCAATCTCGGTATGGTCTCCCTGGAAGACCGTGCCAAAGGAGAAGTCCTTTACTGGGAGTTGTGTGCACGGGCACTCAAAGAGGCGGAATTGTCTCGGCATCCGAACGAAGAGTTTGAAGACGTTAAACGCGTTTTGGCTGCAAAGTATCTATGCAATTTCTCGTTGTTCCGCTCCGCTCCAGACGCTTGGGCAATCGGTCAGTTGTTCCCTGTGGTTCCCCTGCACCGATTGCAAGACCCTAAAATCGATTTCGCCACTCTCGTCGATGTGACGTGTGATTCCGATGGTAAGATCGACAAATTCGTAGACCTTCGGGATGTCAAGGAAACTTTGGAGCTGCCCGAGTGGAAGGAAGGCCAGGATTATTACCTAGGTATCTTCCTGGTAGGAGCTTACCAGGAGGTGATGGGTTCCTATCACAACCTCTTCGGACTGCCGAATGAAGCTCAGATCCACATCGAAACCGATGGGCGGTTCCATGTCGCCAAGATTGTTCCCGGCAGTCGCATCAAGGATATGGTTACCTTTGCTAGATACGATATCGATGGGTTGCGAGAAGGATTCGTCAAACGAGTGCGCGGATTGGTCGAGTCCGGGCAACTCGATGAGAAGGCAGCCGCGAAATTGACGGAGCAATATGAATCGGCCGCAACATGGACCACGTACCTCGACTAAATAACACGCCGCCAGCTAATTGCAAAAGGAATTCGCGCTTTGGCACGCAACGAACAACTCATCCGTCAACACAAAATCATTCAAGTGCTCGAACGCCGCCGGTTCGGCGCAACGATCGAGGAGTTGACCAGCAGTGTTGTTGAAGAATTGGGACTCGCTACGCTTCACACCCGAAGCATCCGTCGGGATATCGATGCGTTGGTGGCAGCAGGAATGCCTGTGGTTTCCTCCGATTCAGCGCGTGGACGTATCTGGAAAATCAATCGGGCAGATACCGGATTGCACCGGATCACAATCACCGCCAGCGAGTTGATCGCGTTGTCGATGGGACGCGACTTGCTTATTCCTCTTGCCGGAACCCAGTTCTGGCAAGGGATCGAAGCGTTCTGGCATAAAGTTCGCGAACAACTACCCGAAGGGGTCTGGGAACATTACGAACGCTACCGCCGAACACTGCGCGTATTGGGCGTCGTACCCAAGACCTATGAGAAGCAGAAAAACATGCTGCAGACGCTCAACCGAGCGATCCAAGAACATCGTCGACTCGATGCGATCTACGAATCAACGACGAGCCCGCCGCGACAAAGACTCTTGGAACCCTACGGNTTGGCGATCTATCAGTCCAGCATTTATCTCGTGGCTTGTGAATCGGGGATGAATCTCGACGCGGAACCACAAGATCGATTGAAACATTGGAAACTGGATCGATTCCAAAAAGTGGAAGCGTTGGACGAATGGTTTAAACCCGACCCAAATATCGATATCGCTAACCATCTTGCTAGAAGTGTTGGGATTTTCAGTGGGGATCGGCCTGTCCCATATCGAATTAGATTGACAGCAAAGGCTGCGAGGTGGGTCCAGGAAGAACCCTGGCACGCAGAACAGCAGATCGAACTTTGTGAAGACGGTTCAAGTATCCTTACCGTTCCCGCGTTTCACCCGCTGGAGGTGATCCCTAACATTCTCAAGCTCGGTTCCGCAGCAGAACTACTGGAACCTCTCTCTGCCCGCACCATCCTCGCGGAGCAAATCGCAGAAATGGCTTCTCTCTACGGTACGAACGGTCCCCAAAAGAAGTCGACGGGGCGTAAAAGTAGGTATTGATCAGATACCGTGAGCCGGCTCGGTTTTTGATGTATAATCAAGGTGAGGTGTCCTCGGGCGTCTCTCCCTCCAAATACATCCCTCCTACCGAATAGTTCGAAGTCCAATCATGCAAACTCTCGAACGTCTGCTCGACTGCCAGCGAGATTCTCGCCGCATTTCAAACACAATTGAAATCGCCCCCAATTCGCCGCGTTCGCAGTGCTGTCTATGGGGTGCAATCCGTGCAACCCGGACAATCATCGTTGCGTGGCTCCTTTTGGGACTCGCATGCGTCGATGCTTACGCGGATGAGCCAGTTGTAGCAACCGCTCCAAGTCTTCCAAATGAATCGACCTCGCTGGCCCCGGCAGCGAACCTGCCTGCTCAACCTGTGAGCTTGGTCAATGACGTCATCCCAGTATTGACTAAGCACGGGTGCAACGCTGGAACTTGCCATGCGAAAGCGGGTGGCGGACAACGCGGGTTCCAATTGTCTTTGCTAGGGTTCGAGCCGGCAGAGGATTACCAGCACTTGGTCATCGAAGGGCGAGGGCGCCGGTTGTCATTCAGTTCACCAGAGCAAAGTTTATTGCTGCAAAAAGGTTCGGGGATGGTCCCTCACGGCGGAGGTGCAAAATTGCCAATGGATTCGGATTCGTTCCGAACATTGGTGGAATGGATTCGTCAAGGAGCCCATTTCGACGGGCAGACGGCTCCGAAACTCGCTACCCTGCGTGTTGAGCCTTCGGGCGGAGTGGTTCCTATGCGGTCCGAGCATGCATTGCGCGTAACCGCTGAGTATTCGGATGGATCGAAGCGCGACGTGACTTCGCTAGCTCTGTTCGAATCGAACGACACGGCGATGGCAAGTGTCGATGAGCATGGCAAAGTGACGATCCTCGATATCCCCGGATCTGTATCGATCATGGTTCGCTATCAAGGAACCGTAAGTGTCTTTCGCGCATCGGTTCCTCAAGGAAACATCGTCGATTACGTCCCTCCTTCAATCAACTTTGTCGACGATCATGTGTTCGGTAATCTGAAGAANCTTGGAATTCCTCCNTCTGATCTCGCAGATGACTCAACGTTTCTTCGCCGGGTATCTTTGGACATCGCTGGGCGACTACCGACGGCAACGGAATGGAATGAGTTCATGTCCGATAACTCGCCGACGAAGCGAGATGCGGCGATCGAGCGATTGCTCTCGAGCGGTGAATATGCGGATTACTTTGCGAATAAATGGACCGCGATGCTCAAAAATCGTCGCGATGACGCTTCNGACATCACTTCAAATTTCGCTTTCTACTCCTGGATTCGCGATAGCTTGTTGGCCAATAAACCATACGACCAGATGGTTCGNGAATTGCTGGCAGCAACCGGCACGGTACTCTCGAACCCTCCAGTTGCTTGGTATAAACGAGTGAAAGATCCCAAGCAGCAATTAGAGGACGTTGCCCAACTGTTCTTAGGGGTACGTATGCAATGTGCTCAGTGTCACCACCATCCTTTCGAAAAATGGAGCCAAGACGACTACTACAGTTTGGCTGCTTTCTTCAGCCAAGTTGGGCGTAAACCAACTTCGACTCGCGGTGAAGACATGATCTTCCACAAGCGAGGTGTCGCGGGAATTGCCAATATGAAAACGGGAGTTGTCCGTCGTCCCGCAACACTCGGTGATGAAACCCTGGAGATCGCACCAGAAGTCGACCCAAGGTTGAAATTGGCCGATTGGATGGCTCAACCTTCGAATCCATTCTTTGCAAAAGCCTTGGTGAACCGTTACTGGAAACACTTCTTTCGCCGCGGCCTGATTGAACCGGAAGATGACATTCGTGATTCAAATCCTCCCACGAATCCGGAACTGCTCGCAGAACTCGAGAAGCATTTCATTCAAAGTGGCTTTGATCTCAAGGAACTTGTTCGGACGATCGTTCGTTCGAAGGCCTATCAATTGAGCTCGATACCCAAGACTGAAAACTTGAACGATACCCAAAACTACTCGAGATACTATCCTCGACGTCTTCAAGCAGAAGTGTTGCTCGATGCAATTGACGACTTAGCGCAGACACGAACCGATTTTCCTAATCTTCCTCCCGGCACTCGAGCTATTGGCCTACCGGATAATAGCTACAACACAGCGTCTCCCTTTTTGCGTGTCTTCGGCCGACCTGAAAATGAGAGTGTCTGCGAATGTGAGCGAGTTCAAACATCGAGTCTCGCTCAAAGCCTACATTTGATGAATGCTGGGGACCTAAAGGGAAAACTGTCTAATGCGGCAGGGCGTGCTGAATTGCTCGCAAAGTCCACTAGTCCCTTACCTGAACGAATCGAAGAGATCTATAGCGCTGCGTTTTCTCGTAAACCGACCGCAGAAGAGATGGCAACTGCTATCGCATACATCGGCGAGTCGCGATTGGATTCCAACGGCCAACCCGTTGAACCGACCCGTGCGACTCGAGAAAATTTTCAAGACCTTCTTTGGGCTTTGATCAATTCCAAAGAGTTTCTGTTTAACCACTAAGACATCTATCAACGCTGAACAAATCCCATGTCGAACCGATCCATGCATCGAAGTCTTAAGTTTGCGTTCCGAGCGCTCTCTCTGTCGTTTATTCTCACCGGGTTGGCGATGGAGGTCCAAGCGCAATCGGTTTGCCTGCCGTTGCCCCGTTTGCTCTCGATCCAACCGATGGGTGGACGCGTCGGCTCATCTGTAGATGTAACGATCAGCGGTGAAAACCTTGAAAATCCAGGAGAGCTGATTTTCGAACATCCCGGAATTCAAAGCGTCGCAAAAAAGGATGCAAACGGGAACCTGCTCGCTAATCAGTACACGCTTCAAATCGCGCCTGATCTTCCTGTAGGGCTTTACGAAGCTCGAATCACAAGCCGGTTGGGGATTTCCTCCGCACGTATCTTTTCGGTCGGTAGTTTACCCGAAGTTAATCAGACTCCAGGAAATACAACCCTCGCTACAGCAACTGCATTGCCTGTACCGAGCGTTTGCAATTCAGTGGTGAGTCCACGCGCAATCGATTTTTATGCTTTTGACGCTCAGGCTGGCAAGCGATACATGATCCAGTGTGGTTCGCGCGGGATCGACTCGAAACTCGATCCGGTTGTGATCTTGGCAGATGCGAATGGTGGGGATCTAATCGCGCAACGGACAGGAGACGTTATTGACTTCGTCGCTAAGGTGTCCGGCAAGCATACGATAAAAGTTCATGAACTCACCTTTAAAGGTGGTCCGGGATACTTCTATCGCCTTACCTTACAAGAATTGCCACTGGATGCTCCAGCACCAACGTTCCCATCAACTCGCAATGTGAGCGCATTCTCTTGGCCTCCTACCGGGCTGTCGGCGAGCGCACCGATGAATGAACAAGAAGAGATCGAAGTGCAACGAGTTACGTTGCCATTGGATGTCCAAGGACGATTCTTCCCGGCTGCCGACGTCGATACGTATGAGTTTGCCGGAAATCAAGGGGAGACTTGGTGGATCGAGGTAGCATCGGAGAGGTTAGGTCGACCAACCGACGCGACCGTTTTGGTGCAGATGCAAAAAGCGGACTCGCAGCAATGGATAGATGTTGCTGAACTGAGTGATATCGCAAGTCCGATGAAGCCGTCGAGCAATGGTTATGCGTATGATGGCCCTCCATTCGATGGTGGATCCACTGACGTCTTGGGTAAACTCGAAATCAAAGAAACCGGAAATTATCGGATCACGGTCAGCGACCTCTTCGGCGGCACACGAAAGGATGCGAGGAACATCTATCGCATGGTTGTTCGCAAGGCACAACCTGATTTCGCGGTGGTTTCTTGGGGTTTGCATATGGAACTTCGCAATGGTGATCGTAACGCCCTTTCGAAGCCATTGGCATTGAGGGCCGGAAGTACTGTAGCCCTCGAAGTTGTGGCTGTTCGACGCGATGGGTTCGATGGTGAAATATCGCTTGCCATGGAAGGCCTACCTGCCGGCGTTTCCGCCGCTGGACTGAAAATTCCAGCAGGCAAAATGAGAGGCATCGTACTGCTAACTGCATCGCAAGATGCCGTTCAAGCTTTGTCGAATGCAACGCTTTCTGCCACCGCACTGGTTGGTGAGACGAGTGTGACGCACCCTGTTCAAATGGCCCAAATGGTTTGGCCAATCGTGGATTCATGGGGTGAGATTCCCGCTACACGCCTTGTCGCTGGAATTCCAGTTTCGGTTACGACCTCAGAAGTCGCACCGCTGAGCATCGCACCGGTCGAGAAAAAGTTGTACGAGATCAAACAAGGAGAAACGCTTTCGATACCCTTGGTGCATACTCTCAGAAGCGAGTTCTCCGGCAACGTCATTCAATTGAAAACCTTCGGACCAGGTTGGGAGGGAAATCCTCCATTTGATATATCTATCGCAGATAAGGAATCCCAAGCGAAATTGCAGGCGGGAGNAATAAAAGCAGCCCCGGGTGATTACACAATCGCCTTCTATGGACCAGCTGTAGCCAAGTACCGTTACAATCCCCTTGATGTCATCTTCGCTCAATCGCAACTTGATAAAGCAGAACTTGCACTTAAAAACATCACCGAGGAACTTGCACAGAAGACGCAGCAAGCTTCCAACGCGCCCGCAGAGCAAAAAGCTGCCGCAGACGCTGCGGTAGCGGAATGCTTGGCTAAGAAAATGGCAGCAGATACTCTCGTCGCCGCCGCAAAAGAAACACTCAAGCAAGCTCAAGCTAGGGCAGAGCCTCGCGACACTGCCGAGATCATCGTTTCGGAACCGATTACCGTTCGGGTACTTCCTGCAACATAATCAATTGGCGAATCGGCAACGATTGTGCCTAACTGCATTGCTATGGCATCACCAGCGCTGTCGACGTGCTGATCATTCTTCGCCATCATCTTCGTCCTCATTTTCTTCTTCGTCGTCGTCATCCTCGAATGCGCCGATCGCCCATTGCGGATAAGGGACCGTCGGGCCCTTCATGGCATGCCAAAGGACTCGGTTGAGTTGATCCTCTGGAGCTCTGTCGACCGCTTCAAAATTCATCGATTCGGACCACTGAGCGTGAAGTTTCAGAAGTGGTTCAAGGAGGGCGACGGAACCGGGATTCATTTGATCGAGCGGAATGTTGACGGGAACGGAGTCAAAGGGGCGTAAGTCTGGGGTGTCCTGGAAGCAATCGAACATCGGAGTCGCACTTGCGTCGAATTGATTCATCGGGGGCAACCCTAAGATTTGTTCCATCGTGCGGAGCAGACTCGTTGTGTTGTACTGAGTGCTTACTAACGCTCCCCGCTTTGCGAACGGGCTTACCACGAACGCGGTGGTTCGGTATCCACTGATGTGATCCCAGCCTGCTTGGGGATCATCTTCGATGACGAATACTGCCATTTTGGACCAGAATTTCGAATGGCTCAATGCTTCGATGATCCGTCCGGTGGCCAAGTCTCCGTCGGCCATGCATGCCGCAGGTGTTGGGCAATTTTTTGCCGTTCCACTCGTATGATCATTCGGCAAACAGACGATTGTCAGTTGGGGATACGTTCCTTGAGTTTCGAATTGGGCTAATTCTTTTATGATAAAGTCCGCGCGGAATTGATCGGGGACCGACATGTTCCATCCGACATATCCAGTTGGAGAAAACTCGCGGATGCTCTCGATTCCTGGTGTGGATTCAAAGATGACTAAGTCTTCGATTCCTTTCCATGTTTTAAAGCAGCTTAAAAAGTCCACTGCTCCTTTCTTAGTCGGATCCTTCCACCGGACCTTAGGCATCATGAACTCACCGTAATTGCGAATGGTCTTGCCATGCGCAACAGCNTTATCCCAGATGAAGCCCGCTGGGGAGTAAGCGAGCGCNTCGATGTCACTTTCTTCCATCCCATCAGGGTAGCTTCTTGGAAACCCTGCGAAGCTTTTTTCTAGATAATCTGTGGCAAACGCCGTTGTGCTCCACTGATGTCCGTCAGCGCTGAGAATGCCGCAACAGTATGCATTATCAAGCAGCACAAACTCGTCGACCAGCTTGTGCTGATTGGGAGTGATCTCACGACCAAATATGCACAACTCTGGGTTCGCTCGACCACGGCCGATATCACCGAAGACTTGATCAAAGGTCCTGTTCTCTTTGATGATGTACACAACGTGTTCGATCAGGCTCGGTTCGCCAATTCGTTCCGGAATCGCTTTCGGACTTTGGCCTTCTCGAGGTGGAAGTTTCGATCTGAGTATCGCATCGGTTCTAATATTGCGGGCGACTCGCTCGGACATTGCGGGAAGCAATTCCTGGCTCGGAACCGGTACGATGGAAACGCTTCCGTTGTACTGATGAGAATTAAATCCGGATCCATTTCCTTGCTTGCGTGATTCGGTCGGTAAACCTTTAATGTTTGCAACCGCCAGTGAATTACGCTTAGCATCGAACGCGATAGCGCCAGGATACCACCCGACAGGAATTAGTCCTTGCAGTTTGCTGGCTCCGCGCTGCTCCGGCTCGAACTCGATAACAGCGATTGCATTATTGGTTCCATTCGCAACGAATAACTCGTCGTCATCAGCACCAAAAGTTAAAGCATTGGGGCTTGCGCCAAACAGCTCCGACGGATTTGTCTTGGTCCAGATCTTTTCGATTTCCTCACGCTTACTGATATCGAGCACGCTCAATGTATCACTACCCGCGTTGGCACAAATGGCATACTTCGCGTCACGGGATATACACAGTCCCGACGGATGTAATCCGACTATCACTTCGTCGATTCGAGAAGTCTCCAAGTCGACGAACGACACACTACCTTCATTGGCAATAAATCGCACGGGATCGACTCGCACTGTAGTGCCCTTCCCTGCCGGGCCAACTAGGTCCCCTTGAGCAGCGCGTCGCCCCCCCCAATTGCTGACAATGGCTGTGTTCCCTGCAATGCGGACGTCGTAAGGGGCTACGCCAACGTCCCACGTTCGTGTGACGATCCCACTATCGAGCTGGATCTCTAGTAGCTTGTTCGAAAGATTTCCGCATACGTAAAGCTTGGTCGCGTCTGCATTGAAAGCTAATCCGCTCGGGATCTCTTGCTTGCGCTTCGGTGCATTGGCGTCGGGTAACGCAATGGCATGGGAAGGTGAGACTTTCCCATCCTCTGCGACTTTAAAGACCTTGATCGAACCTTGAACGTTGCTCAAGTAAATAAACTTACCGTCGGGTGAAAACAGTAATCCCGTAAAACTTGCGATTGCCTTGGTGTCGGGTTGTAAGTTGTTGGCGGCTGGATTCGAAGCTGGACTTCTTTGTTCTTCGCTCGGCAATTCAACTTGTTGCAGAACGGTCGCTTGCTCCGGATCGAATACTACCAGCTTGCTCGTTTTGCCACTTGTCACACCGATCTTTCCGTCCGGAGAGATTGCGATCACTTGCGGACGCATGCCCGGTAGTTGCAGCCACTTACCTACCGGGGTAATTCGCTGATTGACTGGAGTTACGATCGATTCGTCAACGGATCTGCCGACGAATTCTTCGTCGTCCTTCGGGTTGCTTACAGGTGTCGCGTTTGGGAGAGGTTCCTGGGCAAGTACAGGTAGTGCAACCAACGAACTAAGTGCGATCGGAATAAGCTTGCTTGCAAAATGTCGATCGTTGGATCGGTTAATTCTCATCTGGAAATCCCTTTAGTTTGATGGAGGTAAGAAATGGGATGCGGTTTTGTGAAAAAGTTCTAGTTGCAGATTAACCCAGTCCTCATCTTTTTGTAACTCCCGGGCGAGGAGATGCGCCACTCGCGGGGCTGCTACGCAGGCCGCTTTCGCATTAAGAAAAAGTAGCCTTGTGCGGCGGGCTAAGATGTCTTCTACACTACGCGCCATCTCATGCCGAGCCGCAAATACTACATCGACCTCACGGATTGGATATTGCGATACAAGTTGTTGATTAAGAGTTGGATCTTGCACCAAAAGTTCATCGATTCGATCGCGATCATTTCCATGCAAAGCAAGGGACTTTGTTGCGCATGGTCCGATGTTTGGGAAGTGATGTTGAACTTGGTTCACGCAGTCTTCAGCCATTCTTCGGGCTGTAGTCCACTTGCCACCAGTAATCGTGATCAAGCCACTTGAAGTAGTCTCAATTGTGTGATCGCGCGATAGCTTTGATGTGTTTCCAACTGCCCCCGAGCGAACCAATGGACGAATACCAGTAAAAACGCTCAAGATGTCCGCTTTCGTTGGTTTCTTGCTCAAGTAATCCCCGGATGTCGTAAGCAAAAAATCGATTTCTTCACGCCTCGCAGCGGGTTCATCCACTGGTTGATCAATCGGCGTATCGGTGGTACCAACCACGGTGTGGTCGTGCCAAGGGATCATAAAGATCACTCTACCGTCGCTCGTCTTCGGTACAATCACTGCACAATTCCCAGGAAGAAAGGACTTGGAGAGGACGATGTGAACTCCTTGACTAGGTGCGATCATCGGCCGGTTAGATGGTGAATCTTGCGAGCGAAGCTCATCGCAGAAAGCTCCTGTGGCATTGATGACGCAAGTCGCTCGGATGGGGATTTGTGCATCCGTCGGTGATTCTTCGTCGGTCGCCAGCACACCTGTAATCTTTCCTTGTGCGTCTTTGATGAAGTCCGTTGCCCGGACGTAATTGCAGACCGTAGCACCACCTTCGCTCGCCGACTGCAATATATTCAGCAGAAGTCGAGTGTCGTCGAACTGACCATCGGAATAGAGAATGCCGTACTTCGCTTGTTCCTTTGCGATGGTCGGGACGCTGGCCAAGCACTCTGCGGCATTGAATCTTTTTGCCCTTGTAAATCCGCTCTTACCTGCAAGCCAATCATAGACATAGAATCCAAGGGAGTACCAAATCTGTTGGAGTCGATTGGCGCATGGAACCAAAAACGAAAGCTCATGGACAACATGGGGGGCGTTTTTGCGAAGACGTGTTCGTTCGTGAAGGGCTTCTCTGACCAAACGGACGTTGCCTTGCGCTAAATAGCGGACACCACCGTGCACAAGCTTCGTGGAGCGGGAAGAAGTTCCTTTGCCAAAATCGTCTCGCTCGATCAAGGCGACGGATAGGCCTCTCGTTGCCGCATCGAGCGCGATACTTGCTCCGGTTGCACCCCCACCGATAATCAATATGTCCCAATGGCTTTGTGAGCGAATTTTGCGAATGGATTCGTCGCGAGTAAATGAGTTTGGTGACATGGTCGGAATTCTTTGTTCAACCGAGGAGTTAAGAGAAAAGGTGATCGCAGCCTGAAACGATTATTTAGGTCGGTCCCAATCCCGTGAACGACTTAACGCATCTGCCCATCGTTCGCGCCGAGAATTCGCCTCCTGCGGTTTGATGCTCGGTTCGAATCGACGATCCGTCTGCCAGATACTTTGGATCTCTGAATCATTCTTCCAAAAACCGACTGCGAGTCCTGCAAGAAATGCCGCACCGAGACTGGTGGTTTCGATGATCTTAGGACGGACTACAGGGCATTGCAGAATATCGGCTTGGAATTGCATGAGTAAATCATTCGCGGAGGCCCCGCCGTCGACTCGTAATTCGGTAATCGTGCGATTTGAATCTTTTTGCATCGCTGTAAGTACGTCTGCGACCTGGAACGCGATCCCTTCAAGGGCCGCACGTGCAAGGTGACCAGCGGTGGTACCTCGGGTTATTCCTACAATGGTTCCTCGCGCATAAGCGTCCCAGTAGGGAGCACCGAGCCCTGCGAACGCCGGGACGAGGTAAACTCCATCACTGTCGGGGACTTCTCTCGCAAGCGATTCAACTTCTGCTGCGGATTTAATGATCCCCAATCCATCGCGCAACCATTGGACGGCTGCCCCTGCAATGAATACCGATCCCTCCAGCACATACGATGTTCGTTCGTTGCGCCGCCATGCTACGCTTGTCAGTAGCCTCTGTTTTGACGCGATTGGTGTTTCGCCGATGTTCATCAACATGAAGCAACCCGTGCCGAAGGTATTCTTCGCCATGCCAGCTTGTGTGCAGTTCTGTCCGAATAGGGCCGCTTGCTGATCCCCGGCTATCCCTGCGATGGGGATCGGTTCACCGAACAGTGCAGGATGCGATTCGCCATAAACTTCGCTAGAGGTGCGTATCGAGGGGAGGACCGATGAAGGTATGTCCAGCAGTTTAAGAATTCCAGGATCCCAGTCGGAGGTAGCCAGATTCATCAGTAGCGTACGAGAGGCGTTGCTGATGTCGGTCTGGTGTATCGTGCCGCCTGTCAGATTCCAGAGCAACCACGAGTCGATTGTTCCAAAGGCGAGTTCACCTTGATTGGCAAGCTCCCGGGCTTGAGGGACATGGTCCAAAATCCACCGAATTTTAGTACCGGAGAAATAGGGGTCGACGATCAGTCCAGTTTTACGAGTGATTTCTTCTGCTTGGCCGGTTTGCTTTAACTCGTCGCAGTAGGGTGCCGTGCGTCGGTCTTGCCAGACAATCGCGCGATGGATCGGTTGTCCCGATTTACGGTTCCATACGACCGTCGTCTCACGTTGATTTGTGATCCCGATGGCCGCAATTTGACCCGGAGTGATTCCGCATTTCGAGATGACCTGTTTTGCAACATCGAGTTGCGTGTTCCAAATCTCCATCGCATCGTGTTCAACCCAACCAGACTCGGGAAAAAACTGCTGAAACTCCTTTTGTGAAACGCCCAGGACTGTACCATCGTGCGAATAGAGGACTGCACGTGAACTTGTGGTGCCTTGATCGAGCGCCAGTATCGCTTTCATATTTCTTGATCCGAATCAGAGACTCTGGGAGGTGGAGTTCGATAACAGGACTAGCATAGCAAATTCATCGATGCTTAGGTTAAGAAACAGTGTCTACTTCTTACACCTTATTCGGATCCAGTCGTGCCACTTACCCCAACACGAGGTTGCGGTCCCGTGCATCGATCCTATCCGTTTGTAACTCAATACCTATACCTTCGTAGTTGCTAATCGGTAATACGTTCCGATGGCATTGAGCCGGGTACTCCACACACCGGGCCGCTTGCGCGACTCCGCTAACGACCGCGAGAATTCAAAAGCAATCGATCGAAAGTCGAGCGATAGCGATTCGGTCATGATCAAATTGGTGTTTTGTCATAGCATTCTCGATTCGATTACGATCACGAGCACCGTTTCACTGAGCACGAGTACGGTATTTGGGATTGGTTGTGCAGTTAAAAGCGGCCGAGCAATGAAATCGT
>B570J29622_100028_pt1 | contig 16118 bp, 9 predicted proteins | sample LakMenEpi15Jun10_FD_29622 | JGI IMG/M metagenome (IMG submission 29622) | reverse complement strand
TGGAGTTTCGTGTTGCTTGCGAAACAATGTCCAGCTCGCAAATCAACAGCGCCCGACCAAGATGAAAAGCTACCGCCGGCTTCGATAATTACCGGTGCAACGGCGGCGACATCCCAAGGGTTCACGATGGGATCGACCATCAATTCCGCTCGACCGGTAGCGACCAACAAGTATCCGTAGCCATCTCCCCACGAGCGGCTGACATAGGCTTGACGCTCCAGTTCTTTGTAAGCCTCTGACGCTCCTCGTCGGTCAAAGTTGTCGACCTGAGACGTCAAAAACAGTCCGTCTTCGAGNCGATCCACGGATGAGACATGGCACCTGGAAAGTTGAACGACTTGATCGCCATGACCTTGGCCATACCAAGCCCCGCATCGGCGGGCAGCGACGACCAGTTCTCCGAGGGCGGGAATAGCGATCACACCGAGTAGAGGTGCACCGTTCAGAGTCAAGCCAACCAAGGTCGAGTAGAGGGGTACGCCGGAGATGAAGCTCTTTGTGCCATCGATCGGGTCGATGATCCATTCGAAGGGGCTTTGGCCCCCGACGGAACCGAATTCCTCGCCGAGTAGAGCGTCAGAAGGATAGCGATCTGCGATGGCTTGCCGAACCTTTGNCTCTGCTCCNTTATCGGCGGCGGTNACTGGGGAACGGTCATTTTTGCGTTCAACCCGAAAGGCTGCGGTTCGAAANTATTCGAGAGTGACTTCGCTGGCGATTCGNGCCAATTCCATCGCGAATTGAGTTCTCTCAAGTAAATCAGCTGGGCTGATTTCGGTTTCATTGAGTTCTGCGGTTGCTTGTCCGGCAGAATTTTGTGTCTTCGACGACAAAGCGGTAACGAATTCGTTAGGAAGCTCGAATCGTGGAAATCGTTGCATTTGATCCATTTCTCCATAGAAATCGGCTTTGTTTCCCCANGGAACCGGCCAGCTTGGTGGCTGGTTTTCCCATTGAACTACACTTCAGTCGACTACAATACGTAGAAACTGGCGTTCTGCCAGCCCCACCCTACCCTATCCTCCCCCAAAACACGCGTATGGCGACGGCCCCCAATCTTGATGAAGGCACCCGATTGGCTTCATCACCCGCTGAACCGGTTTCACCCCCCGCAGAGCCGGGGGGCAGAAAGCCCCTCTGGTATCGGGTTGGTTCTTTTTTGTTGCTTTGCGGTTTACTGGGGGGTGTGTACACGACGCGCGAGCGTTGGGAGCCGGCTCTTGAAGGCTGGATTCGGCCGGCGGCGAGTGGTCGTCCGGCTCCGCGACCACCTTTAGTGACGCTTGCGACGGCGAAAGTCGAAGCGATACCTCAGTACTTGAATTGTTTGGGGACGGTCACTGCATTCAACAGTGTCACGGTACGCAGCCGTGTCGACGGCGAGCTTGTCGGTGTGACCTTTCAGGAAGGGGAGATGGTTGAAGAGGGACAGTTGATTGCGAGGATCGATTCGCGCGGATTCGAAGCTGCGTTGAGCCAAGCACGGGGACAGCTTGAGCGCGACCTTGCTGCACTTGAGCTGGCCCGGCTTAACTTTGAACGATCAAAGAACCTTCCGGTGGGTGCGACGCTTTCTCAACAGGAGCGAGACGAACTGCAAGCAGTCTACAAGCAAGCGCAGGCGGTGGTGGATGTAGATCGAGCGACCGTTATGAATGCAGAGTTACAAGTTACTTACTGCAACATCACGGCCCCCATACGTGGACGCGTTGGGCTTCGGCAAGTAGATCAAGGGAACATGATCCAAGCCAACGGTCCATTGGGAATTGCGGTAATAACACAGTTGCAACCGATTTCTGTTTTATTCCCTATTCCGCAAGACGAGATACCCCGAGTGCAATCGCAGCTTGCTCAGAACAAAGCTTTACCGGTTATCGCATTCGATCGCAGTTTTCAGAACAAGCTTGCGGAAGGTGTGCTGACCGCGATCGACAATCAAGTCGACTCGGCAACAGGGACGCTTCGGTTGAAAGCAACCTTTGGTAATGAAGAAAACACGTTGTTTCCGAATCAATTCGTCAACATTCGGCTGATGGTCAAATTGTGGGACAACGCCGTTGTGGTTCCTTCGTCTGCCATACAGCGTGGAGCAGACTTCTTGTACGTCTATGTTGTGCAACCGGATAATGAGTCGGTAGACATTGCAAAGGTCACCGTGGCATTTAGCGAAGCGGGACGATCTGTGATTGCAACGGGACTTAACGAAGGTGACCGTGTGGTCACGGAAGGGACCGACAAGTTGCAACCCAAAGGAAAGATATCGCTGAGCGGGGCTGGACCTAAGCCGCAATGAACATCTCGAAGCTATTGTTCGCCCCATCGCAACAACGTTGTTGATGGTCGCTATCTTGCTAAGTGGCTGGGTGGCTTATCGGCAACTGCCGGTCGCTGCATTGCCGCAGGTTGATTATCCGACGATTCAAGTCGTGACGTTTTATCCTGGAGCAGGCCCGGAGGTGATGGTATCGTCGGTCACTGCGCCGTTGGAGAAGCAGTTCGGGCAGATTCCAGGCTTGTCACAGATGACAAGTTCGAGCACGCATGGGTGTTCGGTTGTCACGTTGAAGTTCTCACTCGATTTGAACATTGACGTTGCGGTGCAGCAGGTCCAAGCTGCCATCAATGTCGCTGGAAATTTCCTACCTCGCGATTTACCCAATCCACCGATCTATTCGAAAGTCAATCCGGCGGATGCGCCNGTACTTACCCTTTCCTTGACATCGGACACNATTCCATTACCCCGCATCCAGGATCTTGCAGACACACGTCTTGCGCAGAAGNTATCGCAGATCAAAGGGGTTGGACAAGTCAGCGTAACAGGTGGGCAAAAGCCGGCGATTCGCGTACAAGCNAACCCGACAAGTCTCTCTGCGGTTGGATTAACACTCGATGACTTACGAACAGCTCTTGTGGCAGCGAATGTCAACCAAGCGAAGGGGAGTTTTGATGGTCCCAAGCAATCGGTGATCATCGGGGCGAACGATCAGCTCTTTACAGCAGAGCAGTTTCGAGAATTGATTGTAGCTTATCGCAATGGCGCCCCGGTGAAGCTTGCGGAAGTCGCCAATGTGATCGATGACGTCGAGAACATTCGCCAAGCCGCTTGGCGCGATACAACACCGGCTGTGCTGCTCAATATTCAGCGACAACCCGGCGCTAACATTATCGAAGTAGTCGATCGCGTACAAGCGATGTTGCCGCAACTGGAAGAATCTTTACCCGCCGACATTCGGGTCGAAGTATTGACCGATCGGACCACGACGATTCGCGCTTCGGTGGAAAGTGTTCAACACGAATTGTTGCTCACGATCGGGTTGGTGATTCTCGTCATTTATTCGTTCTTACATAGCTTTCGAGCAACCGTTATCCCAAGTGCTGCTGTTCCGCTTTCGATCGTCGGAACCTTTGGCATCATGTACTTATTGGGATACACGTTGAACAACCTGACGCTTATGGCGCTTACGATCTCTACAGGATTCGTCGTCGACGATGCCATTGTAATGATCGAAAATATCATGCGGTATGTAGAAGAAGGGATGGATCCGCTTTCGGCATCGCTCAAGGGTGCATCGGAGATTGGATTTACGATCATATCATTGAGTGTATCGTTGGTTGCGGTACTCATTCCGTTGCTTTTCATGGGAGATGTTGTCGGACGATTGTTCCGGGAATTTGCAGTGACCTTGAGTGTGACCATTTTTGTGTCGGCTATCGTTTCATTGACTCTCACACCGATGATGTGTGCGTTGCTGTTGAAGACCATACCCAAGGGGGCTGGTGCGTCGCACGATCATGGAACCCAAGGCTGGCTGTTCGTCATCTTGTTGGGTTTCTATGAAACAACGCTTCGATGGACTTTGCGACATCGAACATTCACGATGCTTGTTTTTCTCGCAACCTTAGCAGCGACCATCCTCCTGTACATACAGATTCCGAAAGGGTTTTTTCCCACCCAAGACACTGGCGTTATCCTAGGGATTACCGAAGCGGATCAAGACACATCGTTCTCTAAGATGCAGCAGAGGCAAGCTGAGTTAAACGCAGCATTGGTCAACGATCCCGCCATTGAAAGCTTAGCGAGTTTCATCGGTATCGATGGAACCAACTTGACGACTAATAACGGTCGGATTCAGATCAATTTGAAACCACATCACGAGCGTTCCGAGTCGATCCAGCAAGTCATGGCCAGGTTGGCAGAAAAGGCTCAAAACGTATCGGGTATTCAGCTTTATCTACAACCGGTACAAGACCTTGCGGTCGAGTCGAAGGTTTCCCGTACGCAGTATCAGTATGCGATTGAAAGCCCCGACCCCGAAGAGCTTGCGACTTGGATCCCTCCACTAGTGAAAGCTCTAAAAGAACGTCCGGAACTTCGGGATGTTGCCAGTGATCAGTCTGTCTTTGGCAGAGAAGCAAAATTGGTGATTGACCGCGATACCGCAGCACGATTAGGGGTCACCCCGATGATGATCGATGATGCACTCTACAATGCGTTTGGGCAGCGGCAAGTCTCGACCATTTTCACCCAACTAAATCAGTACCGCGTGGTACTTGAGGTAGCTCCGGAGTTTCGGGATTCGTTAAGCGACATCGGCGCGATGTATGTGAAAACGACCACAGGTCGTCCAGCACCGCTTGAGTCGTTAACAAAGATCGAATACCAGAACGCAGCTTTAGCGATCAACCATCAAGGTCAATTTCCGGTGGTGACATTGTCGTTCAATGTAGCGCCAGGAGTTTCGCTTGGCCAAGCGGTTGAAGCAGTTGAGACGACAACACAAGACATACAACTTCCGGCGAGCATGGTTGGAGCTTTCCAGGGATCAGCGGAAGCTTACCAACGGTCTTTGGCGACAACGCCACTGCTGATCCTCGCGGCGTTAGTTACGGTATACATCGTGCTAGGAGTTTTGTATGAAAGCTACGTGCATCCACTGACGATCCTATCAACACTTCCCTCGGCAGGAGTCGGTGCGCTGCTTGCACTTATTATCTTCCGAATCGATTTAGGGATCATCGCGATCATCGGTATTATCTTGCTCATCGGGATCGTCAAGAAGAACGCGATCATGATGATTGACTTTGCCCTCGAAGCCCAGCGAGTTCAGGGATTGAAAGCTGAAGATGCTATTTTTCACGCTTGTTTGTTGAGACTCCGGCCAATTCTCATGACGACGATGGCAGCCTTGCTCGGTGCGGTCCCTCTTGCTTTCAGCGGTGGTGTTGGTTCGGAGTTGCGGCAACCTTTGGGCATCTGCATTATCGGAGGTTTACTGCTTAGCCAAGCACTGACGCTTTACACAACACCTGTGATCTACTTGTGGTTCGATGCACTAACGCCGAGGAAGCAAAGTGGCGGAGGTGATGCTAGTGAACAGGGAGCGAGTGAATGATCGGAGCAGGTACGAATTTCTCCGCTCCCTTCATCCATCGGCCCGTCGGGACGATGTTGCTGACGATCGCACTGACCTTATCGGGACTGATCGGTTACTTTCTGTTGCCGGTCGCTCCGCTCCCTCAAGTTGAATTCCCTACGCTATCGGTCAGTGCCAATCTGCCAGGAGCAAGTCCTGAGACGATGGCATCGGCGGTAGCAACGCCGCTGGAGAGAAGTCTCAGTCGGATTGCTGGGGTGACGGAGATGACCTCGACGAGTACGTTGGGCTCTACATCGATTACGCTTCAATTTGAGCTCGATCGCGATGTCAATGCAGCGGCGCGGGAGGTTCAAGCGGCGATCAATGCAGCGCGAAGTCAACTGCCAGCGAATCTTCCGAATAACCCTTCGTATCGGAAAGTGAATCCCGCCGACTCCCCGATAATGCTGCTGACATTGGTTTCGGAGATTTACTCGAAGCCGCAGATGTATGAGTTAGCTTCAACGCTAGTTCAGCAGAAGCTATCGCAGATCGAAGGAGTCGGCCAAGTCTTTGCGACGGGGGGTGCAAACCCGGCGGTTCGAGTCGAAGTCAATCCAACGGTACTCAATCAGCTTCAAATCGGACTCGAAGATGTACGAGCGGCCATTGGAACAGCCAATGCGAATCGCCCGAAAGGTCTTCTGGAAGAGAACGATATTCAATGGTCGTTAAATACCACAGACCAATTAATGAATGCCGATGATTACCGACCATTGGTCGTCGCATTTCGCAATGGTGCGCCCATTCGATTAGGGGATGTTGCGAACGTTCAAGATGGACTCGAGGACATCCGGAATTTTGCGATAACCGACGGTAGGCCGTCGATAAGCGTGTTGATATTCCGTCAGCCCGACGCAAACATTATCGAGACGATCGATAACATCAAAGCTGTCTTGCCCCAATTGCGTGCCCAATTACCTGCTGCCATTGAATTGGGGATCGGAATGGATCGTTCGACGACCATTCGCGCATCGCTTGAAGAAGTCCAGAAAACACTCTTGATAAGCGTCTTGCTGGTGATCGTGGTGGTCTATTTGTTCCTGCGGGACATCCGGGCCACAATTGTTCCGACGATTGCCGTACCTGTTTCACTGATTGGAACGTTTGGCGTTATGTATTTGTTCGGTTACAGCCTCGATAATCTGTCGTTGATGGCGCTGACCATTTCGACAGGCTTTGTGGTAGACGATGCGATCGTCGTTACCGAGAACATCAGTCGATATTTAGAAAAGGGGATGAAGCCTAAAGAGGCGGCCCTCAAGGGTGCTGGCGAGATCGGCTTTACCGTTCTATCGATAACGTTGTCATTGATCGCGGTGTTCATCCCCATCTTGTTGATGCGTGGGATTGTCGGCATGCTGTTTCGAGAGTTCGCCGTTACTCTTTCGATCGCTATTCTGATTTCTCTCGTGGTATCACTAACGACTACCCCAATGCTCTGTGCGGTGTTGCTCAAACCGGCGCAGCACCGCGAAAAGAAGAATCGTTATTGGATGGAGCACGCGTATGGCAAGATTCTAGATGTCGTGCTCGATTTTCCGGGTTGGACGCTGGTCGTCTTTGGCTTCATCATCGCGTTCAACGTCTATCTTTACACAAACATTGCCAAAGGTTTTTTCCCACAACAAGACACCGGTCGACTTGTCGGAAACATCGTGGCCGACCAAGGGACCTCGTTCACTGCCATGATTGATCTCGTCGAGCGATTTGGCAGAGCGGTAAGTGATGAGCCCGGGATCGATCGTGTATTGGTATCTACTGGTGGAGGTGGGCCGGGGGGTGGGGGGACCAACAGTGGACGGATGTTCGTAACGTTGAAACCCCTTTCGGAGCGCAAGCAATCGATCGATGAGATTTTGATGTCGATTCGCAAGAAAACAGGTGGGATTAGCGGAGCGAACTTGTTCATGCAAGCGACGCAAGACATTCGAATTGGCGGCAGACCATCGGGTGCTCAGTATCAATACACATTGCGGGGCGGGGATTTGAAAGAACTCAACGAGTGGACGCTCAAGTTGATGGCAGCGATGAAAAAAGTCTCGGAGATCACCGATGTGAATACCGATCAGCAAGACAAAGGACAATTATCAAGGTTGACCATTCACCGCGACTTGGCATCCATTCTTGGACTTGATATTGCCACGATCGACAACACGCTTTATGACGCTTTTGGACAACGGCCGGTATCGACGATTTATTTGCCACTAACACAGCGCCGCGTTGTGATGACTTTGGATCGAGAGTATGCCCAAGGACCTGAATCGCTCAAGAACATCTATATACGCACAAGGAACAATTCCCAAGTTCCTCTGCAAGATCTCTATGCCATCGAATCACGCAATACCTCTCTTTCCGTGGCTCACTCAGGCTTGTTCCCGTCGTCGACGATCTCCTTTAATCTCAGTCCTGGTAGCGCGCTGGGTGATGTTGTTCCAATTATTCAAAGTGTGAGCAATGAAATCGGGATGCCAAAAAGTATCCAAGGGAACTTCCAAGGGACAGCCCAAGCGTTTCAGGACTCGCTAGCTAATCAGCCATTGTTGATTCTTTCGGCGATTGTGGCGGTCTACATCGTATTGGGAATCCTGTATGAGAGCTTGATACACCCGATTACGATTCTCTCCACCCTACCGTCGGCAGGAGTGGGAGCCATCCTGGCGTTGATCCTCTATAAAATTGATTTCAACGTGATCGGCATGATCGGAATTTTACTGTTGATCGGTATTGTTAAAAAGAATGCGATCATGATGATCGACTTCGCGATCGCGTTGCAAAAAGAACGGGGTTGGGGACCGCGTGAGGCGATCCACGAAGCGTGTTTAAGGCGATTTCGCCCGATTACCATGACCACGTTGGCTGCGATTCTCGGTGGAATTCCTTTGGCAATTGGACGTGGAGATGGGGCTGAATTGCGACAACCCCTGGGCATCGCCATCGTTGGGGGGTTGATCGTAAGTCAGTTCGTAACGCTTTTTACCACACCGGTGATCTATCTGTTGATGGACAAGCTCTGGTCATGGCGCAAGCAGACGAAGTCGGCGCGTGCTATGATACAGGTCGTTTCTGGAACTTCGTCAGGCCCGGAACCATCGGTCGCAAACGTCTAAATCAGTATTCTGTATTTCTTTTACTTTTAGGATATTTACACATGACCCAATCCTCTCGTCGTGAGTTTCTCGGAAAAACTGCCGGCACAGTCGCTGCGATGGCTGCGGTACCTGCAATCAACCCTTATTGGACGTCGAGTGCCCAAGGGGCACCATTTGCGCCCCAGGATCGATTGCGAGTCGGTTGTATTGGGCTTGGCGGAATGGGTACGGGTGATGCCCACGATCACAATCGATTCGCAGATATCATCGCGGTCTGCGATGTGGATGCAAACCATCGCGAACGTGCTCGCAACGATGAGAAGATCGGCAAGGGCAAAGCCGAGTCGGTCGAGGATTATCGCCGAGTGCTTGAGAATAAAAATGTCGATGTGGTCAGTATCGTGACCCCAGACCATTGGCATACCAAAATTGCAATTGAAGCATTGCAAGCGGGCAAGCATGTGTTTTGTCAAAAGCCATTGACCCTTACGCTCGCCGAGAACTTGGCTATCCGTGCGGCTTGCAAAGCCAATCCGAAGCTAGTGTTTTTCATTGGAACCCAGCAACGCTCCGACCGCCGATTGTTCCTTCGAGCCGTGAACATGGCTCACAAAGGCCTTCTCGGCGACATCAAGAAGATCACTTGCGGTATCAATGGTGCACCTACGGGAGGTCCTTTCGCGAAGGCAGCTCCGCCGGCCCATTTGAATTGGGATATGTGGCTTGGCCAAGCACCCAAAGTGGATTACATCCAACAACGTTGCCACAATGATTTCCGTTGGTGGTACGAGTACTCGGGAGGCAAGTTCACCGACTGGGGGGCTCACCATATCGACATTGCATTATGGGCAGCGAATCAAATGGAGCAAGGGACCGGTCCAGTAGAAGTTGACGGATCGGATTGCACGCATCCAGTGGAGATGAAGGACGGCAATCCACTGATGGATGATCGTTTCAACACCTCCCATGATTTCAATATCATCCATCGTTTCGCCAACGGAATGGAGATTCATGTTACAAGCCGTGGCGATAACGGATTGTTGATCGAGGGGACCAAAGGTCGGATTTTCGTCAACCGAGAACGCATCACAGGCAAGCCGATCGAAGAGCAATGGGATAAGGATGTCTACGGCGATGCGGAACTTCAAGCGTTGTACAAAGGTAAGCCGCATGAGGGGCACAAAGCGAACTTTTATCGCTGCATTGCAGAAGGTGGGTTGCCTGTTTCGGATGTTTACTCGCACTTGCAGACAATGAACATGTGTCACCTTTCGGCGATTGCAGGACGATTGAAGCGAAAGCTGAAGTGGAATGCGACCACAGAGCGTATCGAGGGAGACGACATTGCAGCGGCGATGCAGGCTCGAGTGCAACGCGCTGGGTTTGAGATCCCTAAGGTCTAATCATCCGGCAACGCGGTGAGTCCGAATCAGGAATCGTAGCGTAACAAGCATCGATAGTGATGTTTGTTACGCTATCACTTCGCGGATGAAGTGCGATTCTTGTACTCCGGTCAGTTTATGATCTAGTCCACCGTAAAAGTAAGTTAGCAAGTTGTGGTCGATCCCCATGAGTCTCAAGATCGTCGCGTGCAAGTCTCGCACATGCCGGCGGTCGACNGNTGCTTCGGCTCCCAAGTCATCCGTCTCGCCGTAGCTGGTTCCTCCTCGGACTCCACCACCTGCTAGCCAATAAGTGAAACCCTTGGGATTGTGATCGCGGCCTCCCTGATCGCCTTGCGAAACCGGTTGTCGTCCAAACTCTCCACCCCAAACGATGAGAGTCTCATCGAGAAGCCCTCGTTGCTCTAGATCGGTCAGGAGCGCAGCGATTGGTTGATCGATTTCGGGACAATGGATCGCGAGGTTTTCTTCTACGCCAAAGTGAGCATCCCAATTCTGTTGCTGGTGCCCACCTCCGCTGTAGATTTGGATAAATCGCACACCTCGTTCGATCAGTCGGCGGGCGATCAGGCATTGCCTTCCAAAAACCGAAGGACCAACTGAAAGCTTATGCGATCCCGTTGGTAGATGCACACCGTACATATCGAGAGTTGCTTGTGCTTCATCGGATAGATTCAAGGCTTCCGGCGCGCTGGTTTGCAATTGAAACGCAAGTTCGTAAGACGCGATTCTCGCTTCTAGTTCTGAGATCGATTGTCGCGATGCGAGATGTTCGGAGTTTAACGCGTTAAGCGTGTCGATTTGCTCGCGTTGCATCGATCCAGGAATTCGCTCGTAGGGATTTAAATCGAGGATAGGTTCACTGCTGGTGCGCAGTACCGTACCCTGATGAGTCGCTTCCATAAATCCTGCTCCCCAATTGGGTGCCCCTGGAATGGGACCACCGCGAGGGTCGAGCATCACCACAAAGTTTGGAAGGTTACGATTCTCTGAGCCCAAGCCGTAGCTCAGCCATGAACCTATCGATGGATAACCTTGTTGGATCCTGCCGCAATTCATTTGAAGATTAGCAGATCCATGCGCGAAGGAGTCTTGGTACAGGCTTTTGATCACAGCCAACTTATCCATATGTTTCGATAAGTTCGGTAAAGCGTCCGAGCACCATAATCCGCTTTGCCCATGCTGCGCGAAAGTTCTCTTCGATCCGAGTAACTTTCCCTCTTTCACGTCGTTGCGTCTCAATTCGATGCGAACGGATTGTCCATCTCGTTTCTGCAACTCGGGCTTGTAATCGAACAAGTCCATCTGGGAAGGACCGCCGTACATGTAGAGAAAAATACAGTATTTGGCTTTAGCGGGTAGCTCAGCACCCAGATCAAGCGCAGCTCCATGCTTTGCATCACCCAACACACCTGGACCTTGGGCTATCAACCGTTTCAAATCCCCCTGCTCTGCCAGCATGGAAGCGAGAGCAAGTCCGGTGAAACCGGCACCTGTATCCTTCAAGAATCTTCGTCGCGCTGGATGCATTATTAGCCCTTAGTCCACGTACATGAATTCATTGGTGTTCATCAGAGTTCGGCAAAGCATCTCAAGTGCTTTTCTTGCAGCCCAAATCTCAACATCACCGTCAGTTGTTTCAGTGTTACTTGTGCTTTGCTGTCCGTTCCTTGCAATGCTCCAATCAGGTCGCAATTCCTCACTCCCGCGTCGAATCACAAAATTCCGATACTCGATTTGCGATCCCCAAGTTCTCAGTCCGATCCCATCACCTGGTAAGGGAGCCGAAAGCGTCTGGATCAATATTGGAGTTGCTTGGTCGTCCAAAAAAATGGAAAGCTTCAGTTGTCCATCGCTAAGCGTTTCCGTTCGAGCTTTGAGTCGATGCCATCGATCTGGTTCGATCTCTGCAGGGACTTCGGCCAACGGAGTCCAGTTATTGCGATGCTCCCCGAACAGGATCGTTTTCTTGGTCATGTTCAGCGATACTTCATATCCAAGCCAGTTATCCGCTCCGATTTTTGGCTCGCTTACCCTCAGGATCAACCCGCCGATATTTGAAGCCCCGGAGGCAAACTTCAAATCGACCGAAACCTCTCCGTCCCGAAGCGTTGCTTGATCCCAAATCAACTTGGGCCCTTGTTCGGGTCCTACCTTTAGAATTCCATCGGAACGCAGTGTCCAATCCCCAGCATAGCTTGTCCAGTGCTTGGGTGGCTCATTCGATTCCGCGATGTCGCGCGCTCTTGCTAGTGATGTGATCAAACCCGTCGTTGCATCTTGGGAGGATCCTTGAGGTTCATCCGTTTGCANNACCAGTGGATCGAAGGCCAGAGTTCCGCCCCAGACGGCTACCCCTAAGGTCCCTNCGATATCGTCAGATCCACCTAGTCCTTGCTGGGAATCAAGTTGCAGTTCCAGAAGTGGTTTGGATTCGTCAATGTCGTTCAACCATAGCATCGCTCGATCACCTTGGAGTTGAAATCGGAATGGAATCCATTGTTCAACGGGAATTTTATGGTGTAGTCGAACACGTGCCTCGTCATGGATTGTAGGTTCAGAAGTACCAAGCTGACCATTGATAGGTTCACGCTTTTCGGGTTGGCGTTGCTCGAGCGTTACGACTTGATTCACAGGGTCGAATCTCAAGGCCACTCCGCTCCATCGNCTTCCTTGATTTGCCACTGCGATTTGCTTGGTCCGCAGAATTAGAGTCGCGAGTTCCGTAGTCCGATCCATCCGCAACTTGCCTTGAACTACACCATCTCGAAATTCCTGGCGTTTCAACATGGCAAAGGGACCGAAAGATTTATCGACCACATCGATTCCTTCATATCCACCTCCCCATAAGCCGCTGTAGCTTTGCCATGGCTTTGTCCCGTAAATGGTCTCTGGGGTCAGAAAGAAATCAGAACCGGGCAGTTGTTGGCGATACCCTGAGAAAAGAGAAACCGGAACATCGGTCCGAAAGTGCATTTGATCTGCGAGAGCTGTGTAAGCCTTCTTCATGCGATCTAGGCTATCGACCGAAATCGCAAGTTCAGACTCGGTGGGGTGGCGTTGAAGTACTGCGCGATATACTTGATCCGTTTGCTCTTTCGGTTCGGCTGTAAGTGCAATAATCTTTTGAGAGAGAGTGGCTGCTCGTTCAGCGGTAAAACGGCTATTGAGCAACATCAACGATTGCGTTGCGACCGTTGTGACTGGCCTCTCTGTTAATGGGCTTGTGGTATTCGAATAATCGAAAGTTTCCAACAGGGGATCGCGAACCGATCGTTTCACGACAGCATAAAGGCTTTTGCGATTCCGCTGCTCTGCGGGGGATACGCGCCAATCAAGTCCAGGTTTGCTTTGCCCCGCTAGAACTTCTCCGCTGAGCTTGGGGTACATTTCCACCCCACCAACGGCTTGGTTAAGTTCTCCGGTAGCATTCAAAAGGCTGTCTCGAATCGACTCGGCTTGTAACCGTCGAATGTTCTGTCGCCAAAGTAGACGATTCCCAGGATCTTTGGTCATTTCCGTTCCTTCGGGAGTTTCGACGCGTGAGGAACGCTGAAATGCTTGGGACGTCAGAATGTAACGATGCATGTGTTTGATCGACCAACCGTGCGAAAGAAATTCTGTAGCGAGATGATCGAGCAATTCCGGATGGGATGGCGTTCCTCCAGCGATGCCGAAGTCGGCGGTTGTAGCGACAATCCCGCGTCCGAAATGGTAATGCCACAGTCGGTTCACCAAGACGCGCGCGGTCAGCGGATGGTTGGGGCTTGCCAACCAACGAGCCAGTCCCAATCGTCGCCCACTGCTAGGAAAAAGATCATGGAGCGGCGACTCGGATCCACCAAAGAAATTCTCGGAGGAATCTGTGTGGGTCGTGGAAGCGAGAACTTGTAGGAAGCCAGGTTGTACTGCCGCGCCCGGTGTAGCAGCATTGCCTCGTATCAATACGTGCGTTTCGGGTGGATTCGCGTTTGATTCTCGGACAACCAATCCCCAGTCTGCGATCCCCAAGGACTTATCGCCACCATTGGGTACTGCTGTATGGAATCACGATAGGTTTTCATCCGCTCGCGGATCAATGCATCGTCTACCAGAGGAAACGATGTGCTGTTCTCGATATTGTTTTCCGGATTGCTATAGCGTTGGATGTTTCGGATGCATGCTAACATGCTGTAGTAATCCGATTGCGGGATAGGATCAAATTTATGATCGTGACAACGAGCACAACCGATCGATAACCCCATGAAAGTGGAACCTATCGTCACCATGATATCGTCCAAATCGTCGAACTCGGCTTGTCTCTTATCGTCGGGTTCATCGTCCCAGACACCCAACCGATAGAAGCCGGTAGCAATGCGAGATGAAGCGTTGGCGTTTGGTAATTCATCGCCGGCAAGTTGCTCGACGAGGAACTGATTGTAGGGTTTGTCTGTCTTAAAGGATTCGACTACGTAGTCTCGGTATTTCCAAGCATGGGGTTTGTATCCATCTCGTTCGTAACCGTTGCTTTGTGCGAAACGGACTACGTCAAGCCAGTGCCTTGCCCAATGCTCAGCATATGCAGGCGATTCCAGCAGAGTATCGATCAACTCACGGTAAGCTTCCGCGTTCCATTGGCTTTCGGCCTCTCGTTCATCTACCAATTCCGCTCCATGAGCTAGTGCGTCATTCGGTTTCGAATCGAGTTTTGATGTCCAGTGCTCCAAAGCTTGAAAAGAAGGAGGCAGTCCCGTGAGGGTAAAGGTTACGCGCCGAACAAGTTCTCGCGTCGATGCTCTTCGGGTTGGAACAAGCCCTTCTCGTTGGAGTCTATCGAAGATCCATGCATCGATGGGATGAATATCAGGCTGCGATGGATGTGAAGGAGCAACTGGATTTGCGATTGGCTGAAAGCCCAATGCGAACGATCCTTTTCAGTGATGCCTTCAGAGCGGCGTTGGTTGCTTGAGGAATGAGCAGAATCTGAATCCGATGGATCGCGAGGACTTGCGAAGTCGCTTGCTACAGATGCTTTCGCTGCTATCCAACGCTTCAATGCATCGATCTTGCTCGTTGTTATTTTGCCAGTGGGAGGCATCTGCAAAGATTCGTACCGAACGGCTTGTACTAACAAGCTGTTTTCTGGGTCGCCGAGGAGAATCGCTGGTCCACTTTCGCCACCTTGGAGGATCGACGGTAAGTTATCGAGTCGCAGATTTCCTTTCTGTTTGTCTGGACCATGGCACNCGTAGCAGTGCTGAGCTAAGACCGGTCGAATCTGGGTCTCAAAAAACTCGATCCCTGAAGAGCCTTTCTCTTCCGCNCCAGGCTCTTGCGCACTACAAAGCGTTGTCCAAGTTACTGGCAAGAGGACCGAGCAAATCGATGTGATGCAGCCGACGAAGACCAAACGCAAACGCGACTGGTACATTGGAATTGCCATCCGCAACGGTTTCACTACAGGATTTCAAAGATCGCTTCGACCTCGACGGCCGAACCGGTTGGGATTTGAGCAAAGCCCAGAGCGCTGCGTGCATGATACCCGTCGGTTTCCTTCCCGTAGATCTCGTGTAACAAGTCGCTGCAACCGTTGACTACAAGATGCTGTTCGTGGAACTCCAACGTCGAGTTAACGCACCCGAGAAGCTTTAAGACTCGCAAGCCGTTGAGGGTGCCATGAAAGTTCCAGACCGAATTGAGAATCTTCTCTGCGCATTCCCGTGCAGCAAGTTTTCCTTGCTCGACAGTCAGCCCCGCGCCCAACTTACCCTTCATGTCGCTAACGTGGCCTGATGTCATCAACAGATTCCCTGTGCGGACAACCATCGCAAGGTAGCCAGGGGTTTGTTTCGAGAATCGAATTCCGAGCGATTCGGCTTTTTCTTGTGGAGTCATAGCAATCCAGGAAGGGTAACTTGAGAAAGGGATCAACTTGATCGGCTTTACTGTGCGACGAACGGCACGCCCAGAAAGCCGATTGCATTATAACCGAAGTCGATTTCCGGTGGATGCAAAACAGGTTGGTTGCACTACTCGTTAATACTCAAGGATTGCTCAATACCCAGAGACTGTTCCAAGGGATCGAGTCCGAGTACGGTTTGTAGCTTTGCCAACGCGATGTAGTACTCACGTTCGGCATCGAGTAGCTTGATCTCAGCTTCGGTCGCTTTTGCTTCCTGTGCCAAGAGAAACAAGAAGTCACGGTTTCCAGAGGCGAAGTCGCGACG
>B570J29622_100017_pt1 | contig 18592 bp, 7 predicted proteins | sample LakMenEpi15Jun10_FD_29622 | JGI IMG/M metagenome (IMG submission 29622) | reverse complement strand
CTCCACCTCCGGATCGTTGACCACGACTTCCACCGCCACCACTTGCGCCGCTGCCTGCGCCGCCGTTACCTCTTCCTCCTTGGGCGATGAGATCCCAAGTAACCCGCTGCAAACCAGCTTCGTTGCTACCTCGAATCTCACGAAGCGTTTGCCCGGAGACATCAAGGATCTTCAAAGAAACGCTTTCAGCTTTCTTTGGCAACGTATAGTAGATCGCTGCGCCAGCTGCCGGATTCTCACCGATGAACCGTCGATTCGTCGTCCCACGGGTCGCTTCCCGTCGCCAACGAATCGCAGTCGTCGGCTTGTACAAATTCGGAGTCTCAGTCAAATGCGCAGGTGCCAGTTGATGCAACGCCGAAACATCTGCGATCCACAAACTTCGCCCGTGTGTCGCAAGAACAACTTCACCGTTGTTCGGATGAAAAGCCAAATCAAAGATCGCCACAGTCGGTAAATTCGAATTGAGCGAACTCCAAGCCTCTCCGCGATTAGCGGTCGCGAAGAGCCCAAACTCGGTTCCAACCAACAAAATATTCTCATTGAAAGGGCTCTCGCGCAAACATCGTGTCGATCCCCAAGGGAGATTCGCACGCAAGGACTTGAACGTCGCTCCGTAATCTTCTGAAACCATCACGTACGGGTCATCATCATTGGATCGGTGACCATCAAGACATACATATACTCGGCCATCGGCGAACCGCGATGCTTCGATCGTCGAGACCCAACGCGGAGCGACAAGTCCGAGATTCTTCGTGATGTCCGTCCAAGTCTTTCCGGCATCGCGGGTGACCCAAAGAGCACCATCATCGGTTCCGACGTAAAGCACGTTCGCACTTCGTGGAGATTCGCTCAACGCAGTAGCCGATCCTCGCTTCGTTAAAGTGATCTCCGGAGAAATCTTTTCAAGGTTGCTACCGCGATCCCACGAACGGAAGACATAGTTACCCGCAGCATAGAAAACGCGGGAATTGAAATTCGACAAGATAAACGGCGTGTTCCAGTTGAACCGGTACGCAGGTTCTCCCTCAGGTGCCACCGCGCGAATCGATCCACGTTCGCCGGTCTTCATGTTGCGTCGTCCCATGTTGCCGTCCTGACTGGTCCAATACACCAACTCAGGATCATTCGGGTCAACCCGGCACATAAAACCATCCCCACCACCGACGCTCAGCCAATCTTCATTGACCGGTCCGGAGCCACTTAGCGAAATGGCTGGGCCACCCCAAGTTCCATTGTCTTGCAGCCCACCGTAAACGTAATAAGGATACTTCGGCGCAATCGCCACATGATAGAACTGACCAAGGGCCAACGTATTGAGATGATCCCAGCGGCCACCTTTGTCATAGGTCGTGTAAACACCACCATCGACACCGATGATCATATGACGACCATCTCTCGGATCAATCCACAATGCATGGCCGTCGGCATGCACGCTTCGACCAAGATTCGCATCGAAAGTCAATCCGCCATCGGACGATTTGAATTGCGAGACACCGAGCAGATAAACATTCTTATCATCGTTCGGATCTACCCGCACAACACTGAAATACATTGGGCGCGAATGCAAACTGTTGATCCTCGTCCAAGATTCGCCGCCATCGGTCGACTTATAAATCCCACCATACTCGTATCCCTTCGCCCCTTGCTGGTCTTGAGCGTTCGGAGCTTGTCCACCAAGCGATGCTGTATAAGGACGCACTGGCCCAGGTCGATTCTCAAACGTAACATCGATCTCTTTGACCTCCGCACCACGGTTGATTTTCAACTTGACCTTGTCTCCAACCCGCTTGCCTCGCAACGCATCGAGCGTCTCGCGATAATCAGCAACATCTTTGTCATTGATCGCAACAATGATGTCACCTTTGAGCACTCCCGCCTTCTGCGCCGGGCCACCTTCAGTCACATTCGACAACTGAGCTCCACCGCTCGGACCGTTATCCCCAGTGATTCCGATGTAAGTGCTCGATTGAGGTGGATTGCTTTGCCCTCCCGCTCCGCCACCACCAGCGCCAGGACCGCCACCACCTTGGCGCGCCTCCAGCGTTACCTCGACTTCTTTGCTCTCACCCGAACGTATGAACTTGACCTTTACCTTATCCCCAGCATTCTTTCCGCCGAGTTGCTCAAGCAGTTCTTCCCAAGTAAGGACTTTCTTCCCATCGAACTCCGTTACCACGTCGTCCGCTTGCAAGCTCGCTTTTTGAGCGGCACTATCAGGAAAAATCGTCGCGATTTTCAGACCTTCGTCGGCATCTTCCCCAAAAGCACCGAAAAGACCAAGCGTTCGCATCGAGCCACCGCCACCTGATTCCCCGCCGCGACTTCCACCGCGAGCAACGAGGGTGTACTCAAGCGACATCGATTCCGCACCTCGCTTAATCGCTGTCTTAAACGTGTCGCCCGCTTTCTTGTCACGTATCGTGTCGAGGATTCGGTCAAAGTCGCTGATCGCTTCGTCGTTGATCGACTCGATGATGTCACCCACTTTAAGCCCCGCTTTATGAGCCGGGCTATTTGCATAGACCTGAGTAACCACCACTGTATTTTCACGATTCTCACCGACTGCCCCCCAAAGCACAGGCAACGGTGCAGGCCCCTTGCCGATATTCTCGCAGTCCACCACAGCAAACAAAACATTTGGATCTTTGCGATACCAGTCGATGCCTATACGCCCCATCTGACTTGTCGGTAAGCCTTTGGTAAGCTTCTTCCAGTTCTTGCCCCCATCGGTCGTCTTATACAAACCACTTCCAGGTCCCCACTTGCGAATCGGGTCATATCCACCATAGCCTTCGGGAATCGGGATCTCACTTCCAGGCCAACTATCGAATCCGTCTCGAAGTCTTTCCCAAGCGGTCACAATCAACGTATCAGGATCTGCAGGGCTCATCTGCATTTCGATCACTCCCGTTCGATCATCGATGTAGAAACATCGCTCCCACGTCTTGCCACCATCGACCGTTTTGAACACCCCACGCTCTTCGTTGTTTCCATAAAGCCGCCCAAGCGCTCCGACATAAACCACATCGGGATTCGTCGGGTGAATGACTACCTCACCAATTTGAAAAGTCTTCTTCAGTCCCATGTTCGTCCAAGTCTTCCCGCCATCGGTCGACTTGTAGACACCATCCCCATAACTGACCGAGTTGCGGGGATTGTTCTCTCCCGTCCCGACCCAAACGATATCCGGATTGCTCTGCGAGACCGCTACAGCCCCAATCGATACGGTCGCTTCTCGATCAAACTGATGAACGAAAGAGTTACCGTTATTGACCGTCTTGATCAGTCCGCCGGAAGCTGTCGCAGCCCACCACGTATTTGGATCCTTTTCGTTGACCGCAAGATCGACAATCCGCCCCCCCATACTCGCCGGCCCAATGCTTCGCCAACGAATCCCCTTGGTCCACTCCTTAGGTATCGTCCCATCCCACTTAGGCTTCGACTCCGCTTGAGTATCCTTGCCACCAGCCTCCTTACCTTTACCTTCCTTCGACGAACTATCCTTCGACCCCGCTTCCTTCGATCCAGACTCCTTTTTCTCGTCGGCATTAGAAGCCTTAAGCCCTTGCAGCATCTTGGCGATTTCCCCAAGCTGCATTTCGATGGCGTTGAGCCGAGTGTCAACCGACGGATCTTTCGATTCCGGTGGAGCCTTCTCGTCTGGTTTCTCGGCTACTTTCTCAGCTGGTTTCTCGGCTGGCGTTTCAGCAGGCTTTTCGTTTGGTTTATCCGCTGGTGCACTTGGCTCCTGACCTTCCGACCGCCCCCCCCGAGGTCCGAATCGACGTCGGTCGCGACGCGGTGGGGCATCAAGTTGTTGCTCACCTGCTTTAGGCTCACCGGCAACAGGTTCTGCCGCAGGTGGTTCCGCCGGCTTCGGGTCAGCTGGCTTCGGGTCTGTCGGTGCAGCCGGTTCCGATGGGGCAGCAGGCGCGTCTTGGCCTACCGTCACGCTGAGGGTTCCAAAAGGAAGCGATCTCAAGCTATCGCCGTAACTCAATTCGAACAGACAGAATGCGAAAAGGCCCAAATATGCTTTATTTATTCTCATGGTTCTTAACATGTCGCTCATCAAATATTCGTCCTGTTGATTTGCTAGATCGCTCCGGTTCAATCGGAAACCCAACGCAGAAAAGACTAAGAGGATTCCACGCATTGTGGTTGCCAAAGGCTTAAACTTCAAGAAAAACAGCGGCTCCGTTAAGCATTTTCTACCAGGACAATGGCTCAATACACGAAAAACGACAATTCAGTAACTCTAAGCGGTGACGCACAAGCGGCCCGGTGGCTGTAGCGGAGTCGCGCAAGCGGCCCGGTGGCTCGGGGCAAACTCGTTCAACGTTTCATTGGATTGGAATTCGTCTATGCCGAACACCGGNCGGCTTGCGCCGCACCGATTCCATTGAGCTCCTTCGCGGCACACTTTCCATCCCAAATCCTCACCTCTTGGCAACAACTTTCATATTGTTTTGACGGTTTCGGACAGAAGCTAGCCTATGCGCTAGATGAATATGCCGTAATATCCATGGGGAGTATCGATGGATCTAGATTAGCGAACAGCCGGTATTTTTGATCGACAACCCGTTCGCCTGTCGCACATTGGCGGTTTCCTATAAAACTGTAGGCTGCAACGGTCCGGCCCCCCCGTTCTCTGTCCCCGGGAGATGTTCAATATGTGGAATGCGCGATCGAGCTCGATTCTCGCTTGGCTTCGACCAAGCCCCATTTTGGTGATCCTGCTCCTCAATTTAGCAATCGCCAACTCGGTATTCGCCCCATCGATGCTCGCCGATGAATCACACCCGGCGACGGAGTTGTCATGGACTAGTTTCGACGGCAAAAAAGTCGAATGGAAACCGGATTCGAAACTTCGTGTCGTCGCTTTCCTCGGCTGCGATTGCCCGGTTGCCAAACTCTACGCGAGGCGGATCGAGGAGCTGCAAACCCGTTTTGCAACACGCGGCGTCGAATGGGTCGGCGTAATGAGCAATCAACACGATTCCATCGAAGACATCACTCGATTCACAAAAGAACTAGGGCTCTCATTCCCTCTCGTCAAAGACACCGAACAAAGCTTGGCCAGCCAGTGGAAGATCTCTCGGACCGCCGAAGTCGTCTTGGTCGACCCGACCGGCACGATCCATTACCGAGGTCGTATCGACGATCAGTACGCACCGGGTATCAGCAAGTCGAAAGTTGCTCGAGAAGATCTCGCGCTCTCGATCGAATCGGTACTTGATGGCAAGCAACCTCAAATCGCGATCACCGAACCTGTCGGTTGCAAAATCGCTTTGGAACTAAACCGCAAATCTTCGCAACCGGAGCAAGCCTCCGGCGAGCGCGAAGTCGCTACACCAACCTATGCCAACAGTGTGGCCGCAATCCTGAACAAACATTGCACTGAATGCCACCGACCCGGTGAGATCGGTCCATTCGACATCACCGACATCGCAGAACTTCCAGGTTGGTCCGAGATGATCTTAGAAGTTATCGATAATGGCCGAATGCCTCCTTGGCACGCCGACCCAAAACACGGTTCATTCAAAAACACTCGCGCGATTTCACGCGAAGAGATCGAGACCATCCGTCAGTGGGTTCGCGGTGGCGCACCGATCGGTGAAGCCAGCGACTTGCAGATGCCGAAGTTCGCGGCTAGCGGTTGGCGATTAGATCGTGAACCTGAACTTATCGTCCCTATGCGAGAACAGCCTTACAAGATACCAGCCACGGGAACCGTCGATTATCAATACTTCGTCGTCGACCCTCACTTGAAAGAAGACCGATGGGTATCGGCCGCCCAAGTCATTCCCGGAGATCCATCCGTTGTGCATCACGCGATTGTCTTCATCCGACCACCCGATGATGCGGAGTTCTTAGGCATCGGTTGGTTAACAGCCTACGTTCCAGGCCAAATGGCTACTCGCTTCCCTCCAGGATATGCACGCAAGATCCCTGCGGGTTCAAAGTTCGTGTTTCAAATGCACTACACTCCCAACGGTCGAGCCACAACCGATTTGTCCAAGATTGGGATGACCTTTGTTGATTCCTCACAAGTGACCAACGAAGTCTATACCGTTGTGGGGATCGATCAAGACTTTGAGATACCACCGGGAGCTACCGACCATCGCGTTACGGCTCGCGTTCCGAGGTTCCCGAAAGACGGAGAACTCCTTGCCGTATCCCCTCACATGCATCTTCGCGGCAAGTCGTTTGAACTGCGGGCTGTGCGAGGAAGCGACGAAGAGATTCTGCTCAACGTCCCCCGCTACGACTTCAATTGGCAACACACCTATGAATGGACAGATCGTATTGAACTCGCTGATGTTGATGCATTGAACTTCACCGTCGCTTTCGATAACTCCCACGATAACCCTTCAAACCCCGATGCCGATGAATTCGTCATGTGGGGCGATCAAACGTGGGAAGAAATGGCCGTGGCGTTCTTTGAAGTCGCACGACCCTTGCAGCTCTCGGACTCCAACGTCGCTGCCCGATCTATTAGCCAGCGAAGCGTAAATCTGACAACCCCGCGAAGCGAAAACCCAACAATACCGCGAAGCGAACCCCCGAACGCCGAGTCACCAGCCGCTGCCGCTTTCGCCGACGAATACATCGGCAAATGGGACGCCAATGGCGATGGAGTTGTCGGGTGGGAAGAAGCCCCTAAAATTCAACGCGACTTTGGATTCTCACGCATCGACTCCGACGGCAATCGAGTACTAACTCGCGAAGAATTGATTCGAGCATCACGCAAACGGGATCGCTAATCGACAATTCCCCTTGCGTTAACGTGAAACAAGCGAGCAGTAGAATACAGATGCAGCCATCGAATCGAGAAGAGAACGCTCAAGTCAGCTTGGTCAGTCGCTTGTTCGCCTCCGTAATGGACTACCCACTTTGGTGTTTGGCTCTACTGATCCTCCTGACAGGGTTAGCCATCGGCGGTTATCTCGATCCTGATTGGCCGCAAAAACTTCAATCAAGGTTTGTCGCTCAGGAGACGACTGCATCAAACGATGCAACGCCGCAAGGCAACGCACAAAGCAACACGCGGAGCGACAACTCACCACCAAGGCGATTCGGAAGACGAGGCGGGATCGGCGGAGCAGGGCGTGCCGAAGCGATCTTGGTGATCAAATCACCAGCGATCTTCACCCCCGAAGGTTCGCAAGCGTTTCGAGCCGTCTACAATGCCGTTGGCAGTCTCGATTTGGTCGCTTCTGTTCGGTCGTTAGACCAAGCACCTCCGCTAAACATTTTCGGATTGAACGAACCGATTTTGCCGCGTGCCAACGCCACGCAGCAACGCTTCGATGTTGCAAAAAAGAAAGCGACCTCCCACCCCATGGTGGTCGGTCAAATGCTCTCCGAAGACGCACAAACGGCATTGATGGAAATCCAGTACGACTGGGTATTCATCCAGCAGAATTCCGACTGTACCGAACCGATCCTCAAGGTCGCGAAGTTGGCAGCCAGTGAATTCCCCAATGTACCGATGGAATTTCACATGACAGGTTCAGTGCCAGTGCGACTTGTCCTGCAACAGAACAACCGCAGCAATGAAATCCGATATCAAGTCATCGGCTACAGCATGATCTTGCTCATGGCGATCATTCTGTTTCGAGGGCTATCTGTGGTCCTTGCTGTCGCCGCCGCACCCATGCTAGGTGTCTTTTGGACGCTAGGATTCTTGCGCTATTTTGATCTTCAAGAAAACCCCTTCAGCTTTGTCATCCTCCCGGTCCTGCTGAGCCTCGTAGGTTTCACNGACGGTGTTCACATGATGATCCATATTCGCAAATGCATGCGGGAAGGTATGCCCGCAAGGGATGCGTGCAAACGAACGTTAGAGCTCGTCGGATTGGCTTGTTTCTTGACGTCCCTGACTACCGCCATCGGCATGGGCTCGCTGGCCTGGGCCAATCACCAAGTAGTTCGGGAATTCGGTTGGGCATGCGTTCTAGGAGTCACGGCCACTTGGATCTCCGTGATGCTTGTGATCCCTCTTCTGAGCATGACCCCTTGGAGCAAACGCTTCGTCAAGGGATCGGAACGAGACTTGCTGCACCATGTACTGACTCGCTTTCATCCTACAATCCAATGGATACTTGCACACAAGCATGCCGTAAGCTTTTTCGCCATCGGACTGACCTTGGCCCTGGGCATGGTCACCTCTGCGCTGCGACCTGATGATCGGAAATCCACCGCTTTTCCGACCGGAAGCGATGCTCAACAATCCCTCGCACATCTCGATCAAGCCCTCGGCGGACTCGATGTCTGCACCGTCGATTTGCAATGGGACCCGGATGAACTTGATACCTCTAGTGTGGTTCAAGCCATCTCGGAAGCCGAAGACTTGTTGCGCAGCGAGAAGCTAATCGGCCATCCTCTGTCATTGGTGACGCTGTTAAATGCATTGCCTGGNGAGGGAAGTGCCATCGACAAAGTNTCGATGGCAGAACTTCTCCCTCCTCCCCTTCGACAAAGACTTTTCAATGACGAGAAATCGACCGCCACAATCACTTTTCGCTGCAAAGACCTAGGCACCGCGACTTACAAACCCACCTTTGAACGACTTGAAAAAGGAATCGCTGATATCGCTGCTAAGCACCCCAGTCTTCGGATGGACATGCAAGGGGAAGCGATTTGGCGATGGCGAAATCTCTACACGATCGTCACCGATCTGGTTAACAGCCTCGGGAGCGCCGCACTGATCATCTTCGCAGTCTTAGCTATCGCCTATGGCTCGTTACGACTTGGTCTGATCGCCATCATTCCCAACATCCTACCGTTGCTCGCTTCGGCTACCTACATGGTGATTACGAAACAACCTCTGGAAGTAGTCAGCGTATGCTGCTTCACGATCTGTCTGGGGATTGCAGTCGACGATACCATTCACTTCATGTCGAGGTATCTTGAAGAGTTCAAGAACGGCGGCTCCCAGTCCGATGTTATCGAAAGATCCTTTAAAGAAGTCGGGACAGGAATGATGATGACAACCATCGTTTTGGTTGCAGGTTTTAGTTCTGTTCTGACCAGCGATACCCGAGATCACCGTGTTTTCGGCGCACTGGGCGCAATCACCTTGGTCACCGCACTCCTTTGCGATATGTTCTTGTTACCCGCTCTGCTGGCAGCCTTCGATAGAAAGCGAACAACTCATGCAGGATAGCAACCAAAAACTGCTCGCTGGCTGGGAAGTCCACCAGCGAGGTGACTACGCCTCGGCTTTAGCAACGTATCAAGAAATCGTTTCCAAGGAACCGAATAATGCCAATGCTTGGTGCTATATCGGAATCGCTGAGCATGATCTCAAGCAGTACGCGCAAGCCGTCGAAGCTTACGAGCGTGCGATTGCCATCCAACCTGCGTTCCCAATCGCTCTGAACAACTTGGGTAATTCACTCCGTTATTTGGGTCGGATCGAAGAAGCCGATCAGCGGTTTGCACAAGCCCTCAAACTCAAACCCGATTACTTCAACGCTTATCGTAATCGAGGTACCCTGCACGCTTGGACTGGCCGTATCGACTTGGCGCTGAAATATTACGCCGACGCTATGCGATTGCATCCTCAAGACGCAGAGCTTCATCGCAATCTCGGTGTCATCAGCCTATTGCAAGGTAACTTTGATATCGGCTGGAAAGAGTACCGCTATCGCTGGCAATGTACCGACGCATCGCAACCTCGATACAGCCAACCAAAATGGACCGGCCAAGACTTACAAGGCAAAACCATCTTGCTCTACGCGGAGCAAGGGCTCGGAGATACGTTGCACTTTGTCCGCTTCGCGAAAATCCTTCAAATTGCAGGAGCACGTACCATCGTGCACTGCCAAGCCTCTCTAGCTGCAATCCTTCAAGGGTGTGAAGGGATCTCCTCCCTAGTTCCCAACACGTGGAAAGTNCCCGACCACTTCGATTACCACTGCTCCCTGATGGATGTAGCCGATGTGATGCAAATCGATCTGAGCAACATCCCCGGCGAGACACCTTATATAAAGTCCCCTCCAAATCTAGTCGCTTACTGGAAACGACAACTCAATCAACTCCTACCTCCCGCCAAACATCGAATCGGGATCGTCTGGCAAGGGAACCCCAATCACCAAGCCGACATGTTTCGGTCCTTCCCCCTCGAGTCGCTCGAACCACTGTGCAATATCGATGACGTACAACTCATCAGCCTGCAATTCGGTAAAGGATCGGAACAGATCAAATCCTGGAAGGGAAGTAAACCAATTTATCAACTACCAGATGACATCGATCAATCCAGCGGGGCATTTATGGACACCGCTGCGATCCTTCATCATCTCGATTGGATCGTTACCAGCGACACATCGTTAGCCCACCTCGCCGGCGCATTAGCACGACCAACGGTCGTCATGCTCGGCTTTACACCCGACTGGAGATGGCTCTTGGACCGACCTGATACCCCTTGGTATCCAACGATGCACCTAATTCGCCAAACTACCATCGGCCAATGGCACAGCGTTGCCCAACAAGTCGCTGATTTCCTAACGACCAAACTGCATCCCACCACTTAAACCCAACACTCCATTATTCTTATTCGTTTCATCGCCGATACTATTCTTCCTACTAGGTTTTTATGCCCCCGATATCCGAGCAACAACTTCCTGACGCCCAAGCTTGCAAGCAAGACCGAGCATTGCCTAAATCTGAACTGAAAATAGGGAATGTATTCATCGGTTTTCCGGTCGTCCAAGCGGCTCTGAGTGGATACAGCGACTGGGCGATGCGAATGATCGCACGTCGCGCTGGGGCATCGTACTCCTTGTGCGAAGTCATGCTTGATCAATTCCTTGTGAACCTCAAAGACCGCAAGAAGACTCAACACTTTCTGCACAACACTCCAGAAGAACACCCAGTTGCAGGCCAGCTCATGGGAGCCGAGCCCGAACAGTTCGCCCTCGGTGCACAGAAGCTTGTCGAAGCCGGGTTTGCGGTGATCGATATCAACTTTGGATGCCCGGTTCGCAAAGTGCTCGGACGATGCCGTGGAGGTTTCCATCTTAGCCAACCCGATGTTGCTTTAGAGATCGTCCGGCGAACCCGCGATATCGTGCCACCTCATATCCCCGTCTCAATCAAAATGCGACGAGGACTCGATGACACGAGCGAAAGCCGCGATAACTTCTACAAAATCCTCGACGGGGCCTTCGACTATTCCATCTCCGCGATCACCGTCCACGGACGAACCGTTCAGCAACGCTACCAAGGACCTAGCCGTTGGGAGTTCCTTAAAGAAGTCAAACAACATGTGGGCCCAGAGCGAATCATCCTCGGAAGCGGAGATTTATTCGCCGCCGAAGATTGCTTGCGCATGATGCAAGAAACCGGAGTCGATGGAGTCACCGTCGCTCGCGGTTGCATCGGTAACCCCTGGATCTTCACCCAAGCCCAAGCGTTGTTTCGAGGGGAGCCATTACCGCCACCTCCAAGCGTTTTTGAACAGCGCGAAGTCATGCTTGAACATTTCCGACTCGCCGAACAACTCTATGGACCGGAGCGAGCCGGAGTCCCCATGCGGAAGTTTGGGATCAAATACTCCGCATCCCACCCCGCAGGACTCGATGTCCGCAATCAATTCGTTCGCGTCAAAAATTTCGACGAATGGAGAGCCGTTCTCGATCAATGGTACAGCAACGATGCACCCGGGGTGTATCCTAGCCGCAGCCTCTACGAACAAGAACAAGAATGCGGATGAGCGACACTTCCCAGCCACACAACTCACGGCCACACGATTCACGGCCACGCAATTGCCGACCCCACAATTGCCGACCCCACCGTATCCGCCTCTCAAGCACTTGGTCTCTCCTGACCAAAAACCCAACGACCACCGATGGAATCGGTATCGAAAGGAGCTTTCACACCCCAAGCAATTTAAGCTCCGATTCCCGAATCATCCTTTGTTTGGCCACCGACATCCCACCTGCACACGTTATCCTCAACGACCTGCATTTGGATCTAATTCACCGCAGCGTCCTCAGTAAAAACCCCAACGCTACGCAGAGTACTGCTGCCGAAACATCCCACATCGCCCCTGAGAATTCTCAGAAAATCGACTATCATTGGGATATCACCGATGACTTAAACCAACGAAACCACTTCGTCGTGGTCTGGCCATCGATTCAACTTCCCACCCAAACTTCCCCTCCCGGGTTCGACCTATGGCTAGAAATCTACGATTCCAATCCAAACGATTCCAATCCAACTTCTTGATCTCTCAACGTCTTTCTCGGATCAACAACTTCTTCGCTGGTAAGTCCTTCTCTGGTAACTCCTTCGCTGGCGCTTCGCTGTCGATCGGGTTATTGGCGATCGGGGCAGGCGTGATAGGGCTATCATCGATCGGGTGCTCTGGGCCGATCACCAAAGCACCAGTCGACTTGGTCGCTGCCGTGGCAGCGGAGACCGCTACCGGTGAAGCTCCCGAGACGACGAATGGACAGCCCCAAGACCCAGTCGAAAAGAAACCAGTCGAGAAGAAACCAGCCGCCAACCCGGCGGCTAAACCAGCAGCAGACGCAAAACCAGCCGAAGCACCCCTCGACGAGTCAGTCGATGTCGATGCACTTCTCGCTGCGCGTCTTAGCCCAGAAGACCTCGACTTGGGCTGGATCCGACTATTCGACGGCCAATCGCTGCTGGGTTGGAAATCCACGAGCAATGCAAACTGGAAAGTCGAGAACTCCGAGATCGTAGCGACTGAGGGAGATGCCGGATTTTTGATGACCGAAGTCCGGTTCAGCGATTACGAAATCGAATTGGAGTTCTTGGCAGAAGACAACACCAACAGCGGTGTGTTCCTTAGAACTTCCGATACACCGGAAGATCCCGCTAAAGATTGCTACGAGCTGAACATCGCTCCCCCCGACAATCCATTCCCAACAGGCTCTCTCGTCGCTCGCGCAAAAGTTTCTGAACAAGTCGATGAACCGGTGAGTCAAGAATGGCATTCGCTGCATGCGTTGGTCGATCAAGGCCATATTCAATGCTGGGTCAACGGCCAACAATCGGTTGAATACAACGACACAACTGGTCTGACAGCAGGCAAAATCGGTTTGCAATTCCGCGAAGGTAAAATCCGATTCCGAAATATCCGCATTCGACCCATCGGTTATAGCGTTCTTCCAAACGCAAACAAAAGCGATTGGAACGAACCCGCAGGAGCGATCGAAGCGACGTTTAGCGACGCTGGAACAATTCTACTCAAAGGTGGACGTGGACATATCGAACTCCTCCAACCCCACGCGAATATGTGCTTGCAAGCCACCGCGCTGACTTTGACTGAAAACGTGAACTCAGGGATCTTCTTTCGCTGCATCCCCGGCGAAGACATGAACGGCTACGAATGCCAAATCCACCACGGATTCAAAGAAGATCGACGACGCGCGGTCGATGCCGGCTCCGGCTCAATCTTCCGCCGCCAAAATGCGAAAGCTGTCCTCAGCGACGAAGGCAAACCAGTCCATGTCACGATCGTTGCCGACGGCCCAACCTTCGCAACTTGGGTCGAAGGTGTACCGGTCGTTTCTTGGACCGATACCCGCTCTGCAAATGACAACCCCCGAAAAGGGCTTCGTACCGAAGCCGGAACCATCATGCTGCAAGGCCATGATCCGGGTTCGCAAACCGAATTCAAGTCGTTGTTGATCTGCCCGTTACCTTAACGACGTTCGGATCAAACATTTAACTGCTCGACCTTCGAACAGTACGCTACCTCGTTGCTCTTACTCGGAGGCATCCTCCCATGCCGTTCCCCTTCCGCTCGCTGCGCTACTCGTCGATTACGTCTAAGCTCCTTGCTTTGATCTGCCCGGTGTTTACCCTTATTAGCCCGGTGTTAACCCTTATTAGCCCGGCGCTTACTCTCATTAGCACCGCGCAAATCGCGAACCTATCGACGATGAGTGTCGCACTCGGAGGAGAACCACATCCGATTTTCGATGGAAAATCGCTCGAAGGATGGGAAGGGGATACCAACCATTGGCGAGTCGAACAAGGCAGCATCGTCGGCGAAATACCCCAAGGCAAAACGCTCAATAAGAACACTTGGTTGGTATTCCGAGGTACCGACAAGCAATCTGCCGAACTCAAAGACTTCGAATTGCGTTTGCAGTTTCACATCTCCGGTTTGCCAGCAGCGAACTCCGGTATTCAGATACGATGCCAAGTCGATAACGTCGATCATGTTTCGGGATACCAAGCCGATCTCGATATGGGAAGTACATGGTTAGGGCGTATCTACGACGAACATGGCCGTGCGTTGCTCGTCGAACGTGGTGAACGCGTCCAACTACTGCCCGATGGAAAGACGCGGTCCGAACGGTTCGCCCCTTTGCATCACTATCCGGTCTTGTTCCGCGAGAACGCTTGGAACGATTACCGAATTGTCGCCATCGGCGAACAAATCGATGTCTACGTCAACGGCACCCTCTTCTCCTCACTTGTCGATCAGCAACTTTCTGATCGCGATCTCTCCGGAAGCCTCGCATTGCAATTGCACTCCGGGCCTGAAACACGCATTGCCTTCCGCGATATCACACTTGAATCTCTGTCCGATAACGATCGCTCGAAACTGGCTCCCTTCGAATTGGCTCAAACGAAACCAGAAGAGAATGGATCTGACGATCTAGCAGAGGGGCTCTCACCCATTGGCCCAGACAATAAACCTTTAAATCTCGGTTTTGAACTTGGCACCCTCGAAGGTTGGACAGCGAAAGGAAACGCATTCGATAAACAACCTGTCAATCAAGACGGGATCAGCAAGAGATGGCCAACCCAAAAAAGCAACAAGGTCGGAGACTACTTCATCGGCGGTTATGAGATTGTCCAAGACGCAGGCACTGGCACCCTCGAATCAACTCCCTTTCTCGTAACTCATCCCTACGCAGGTTTTCTCTTCGGAGGTGGAAAAGCCGACAGCACGCGCGTCGAAGTCCTGTTGATCGAACCCGATCAACCCGATTCACCGCCGAACCCAGATTCACCAACCAACCCAGATTCGACAAATAAAACAGACCCGAACGCACCGAAATCAAAGGTCATCGCCAAAGCTACTGGTACCGATCAAGAACAGATGCGTCGCATCGCCGTCGATCTGCGCGAACACGTCGGGAAACGTATCGCCGTTCGCTTGGTGGACGAGAACGCCGGAGGATGGGGTCACATGAACTTCGACGATTTCCGTTTCTACGATAATCCTCCAGCCCCGACCGTTTCGATCGAGCAAGGGCCTCGCAGTACGTTTAACGCCATCCTAAACCATCTTGTTCCTAACCCCAAGACTTCTCCTACCGCGAACTCCACACCAAACGTTGCGGCAGCCGAAGCGTTGGAAAAGATGTTCGTCCCCAACGGCTTCTCGGTAGACTTGATCGCTGCAGAACCGCAAATCCACCAGCCTGTCGCCTTCGCTTTTGACCCCCAAGGCAGGCTTTGGGTTCTCGAAGCGCATTCGTACCCACAAAAACGCCCGGATGGCGAAGGGCTCGACCGAATTGTGATCCTCGAAGATAGCGATGCGGACGGCTCGTTCGAAACCCGCAAGGTCTTCCATGAAGGACTCAACCTCGCCAGTGGCATCGAAGTCGGACACGGCGGTGTATGGGTCGGCGCTGCACCGGAATTGCTTTTTATCCCGGATCGAAATGGTGATGATCGCCCTGATGGCGAACCTGAAATCCTTCTCGATGGCTTTGGATTCGGCGATACGCACGAAACGCTCAACAGCTTCGTCTGGGGCCCCGACGGTTGGCTATACGGCACCCAAGGTGTCTTCAACTCTTCGATGGTGGGCAAGCCTGGAGCGAGAGAAGATGACCGAACCTACCTCGCAGCCGGTGTCTGGCGCTACGATCCTGTTTCGCATCGCTTCGAAGTCTTCGCGCACGGAACAAGCAATCCGTGGGGGCTGGATTACGACGAACATGGTCAGTTCTTCATGACGCACTGCCGAAGCTTTTGGGGCAAAGGGGGTACAACGCATGTCATGCACGGAGGCCACTACTGGAACCAAGTTAACAGCGGCTACGCAAACTTCATCTCGAATACCGGAGTACCCACCGCACCCCATCTTCAGAATTTCTTGCTAGCCTCCGCCCGATACGATTCCGGTGAAGGTGGTGCGGGCAAGCCTGGGACAGGAGAAGTCTACGGNGGACATTCGCACGTAGGAACTGCGATCTACCTCGGAGATAACTGGCCGTCGGAATACCGAAACCGTTTGCTAACCCATAACCTGCACGGTCATCAACTCAACCAACAAATCCTCCGGCGCGAACAAGGTGGGTACAACACCATCCATGCTGGCCAAGATGTGTTTCTATGCAGTGACCCAGCATTCGTCGGAGTCGATCTTGCTGTCGGCCCCGATGGAGCGATGTATATGACCGATTGGGTCGATGTACGCCACTGCCACAATCCAGGTGTCGAAGTCTGGGACCGAGGCAACGGACGAGTTTACCGAATGAAGTACGATGCGACCTTTAAGNCGGCTCGCTGCAATTGGTCGAAAGCAAGCGATTCAGAGCTAGTCGCCGCACTGAACCACCCCAACGACTGGCACGTCCGAACCGCACGAAATGTCCTCTCGACACGATATGCCGGTAAAGCCGTCCCTAAAGAATTGCTCGAAGCGATTCGCAATATCGGCCAAGCCAACAGCGATCCCGTGCGATCACGCTTAACCGCACTTTGGGCGTTGCTCTCCCTCCGCGCTGCAACCCCTGAAGACATCGCCGGATGGCTCAATGACTCGAACGAAATGGTTCGATCATGGGGAGTTCGCTCCCTTGCCGACGCTTCCGCTCTTCCGAACTTAGCCGCAAAAGAAACCTCCTTGCTCGTACGCCGCGAATTAGCTCTCGCAGCAGGACGCCTCCAAGGCCCGGAAGCTTGGGAAGCCATCGAGACACTGAGCTTGCAGTCCGAGAATCAAGCCGATCGCGACCTCCCAGTGCTGTTATGGCAAGCTATCGGTAAGCAGTGGGAAGGTAATCAATATCGCGCCTTGAGCCTCTCCACTTCGACTCCAATCACTTCGCTCCGCGATAATATCCTTTGGTACGCCGCACGATCGACCGATGCAGGTCGGGAAGCTATCGCAGCGGAGTTGCACCAAGGTGGCATCAGCGCACTTCGGAAAAACCTCGAACTCTTTGAACTCGCCATGCGTGGACAACGAGCCACTCGCCCTGTACTGGCTTGGAATACTATCTCTCAAAAACTGTACCAGTCTCCAGATGCGGACATCCGCAATCTTGCCGAAAAAGTCGGCGCTCAACTCGGTGACGCTTCGCTCTTCGCAAGACTTCGTGAACGGTTGAAGAAAAGTTCGCCGATCGCTGAGCGATCCCAAGCGATGGAGATACTTCAAAAAGACAACTCCGAACAGAACATACCATTACTCGTCGATGCTATCGACGAACCGAAGCTTGCGAATCGCGCCTTGAGCCTGCTCCGTCAATACGACAAACCGAACATCGCTAGCGAAGTCCTCAAACGCTATAGCAGCCTCAATACAGACACACTCGGCTCAGCAATGGACTTGCTCACAAGCCGTGTGAACTGGGCAAATACCCTGCTCGATGCCATGGCGAACAAACAGATTCCACGCGAAGCCATGACGGCTTATTACGCCCGACAAACGGCCCTCCTCGGTGATGAAAAACTTCTCGAAAGGATTACCAGAGAATGGGGACAAGTCCGCAACGGCAGCGAAGCCATGAAGGAAGAGATACGCAAGAGCATTCAAGCCTATCGCGGAGCCCCGCTATGGGCTTTCGATGCCGGTGCCGGTAAGAAACACTTCGATAAACTTTGCGCAGCGTGTCACGCGCCCGCCGAAAACAATGCGGCTAACGGTATCCGATCTGAGTACGCTCCGAAACTTCAAGGAACCGGCGCCAAAGGAATCGAGTACGTCATCGAAAATGTCATCGATCCAAACGCAGTCATCGGCCGGGACTATCAAGCTCGAGTGGTGCGAACCAACGATGGCCAAATCATCACCGGTTTACTGCTGAGCGAAGGAGATAGCAGCTTGTCGATTCGTACCGCGACGGAAACGATCGAAGTCTCCAAATCCGATATCGAAGAATTCAAACTCTCGGAAAACTCGTTTATGCCTGTCGGATTGCTCGATACGCTCGACGAACGCCAACGCATCGAGCTGTTCAAGTACTTGCTATCGTTGTAGTACTGAGAGTATTTTTTTAACACAGAGGCACAGAGACACAGAGACGCCGAGGGAAATCCAGTGCACATTCTTTTGCGGTTTTGGGAGAGATGCTGAGATCTTGAGAGAGAGGAATTGAGATAACCAAAGTGGGGTTGTGATGATGACAGCCGGATCTAGGTCATTGCAGGCCGATCCAACTACTGCTCGGAAGACTATCGGAAGACTAACAGACTCGCTGACTACTATCTCTCCGCCGCCCTTTCCCCTCCCTTTTTCCTACTTCCCTTGGATCCCTCCCCTCTGAATCTCCCTTCCCTCTAAATCTCCCTCCTCTCTGTGCCTCTGTGCCTCTGTGTTTCAAAAAGTTATTCGTGTTTCAAAACCCCACCA
>B570J29622_100016_pt1 | contig 19801 bp, 13 predicted proteins | sample LakMenEpi15Jun10_FD_29622 | JGI IMG/M metagenome (IMG submission 29622) | reverse complement strand
TTCAACCGAATTCTCGTCTCCGTTCCCCCCCTCGCGAAACCTTAACCTGCCGAGAAATGCCGTATCCTGCCGAGAAATACCGGCCCATGGTATTACCCCCCCGGATGACATTCATTCTCCAGGGCATTAATTCCCCAGGGCATTAGTCACGGCGTGGTTTTGAAGTTAGGATGGAAGCGACATTGTTGGTGAACCTTGGAAGATCGGTGGAAGAATATCATTAGGCCTTGGCGTCAAGACACTGCGAGCCCCTCGAAGGTTCGCGGTCAAGAGCGATAAGACGCTTGGAGATCAAACCGCAAACCTTGATTTCAAGAAACAATTCGATTTAAGAAAGAACTCAGTCGGGGTGACTTGATGGAAGAATTGGTAGTAATCGGAGCCGGCGGGCACGCAAAGATGGTTATCGAGGCGGTAAGGTCTCGAACCGACCTGCGCGTGGTCGCTTGCCTCGATCTGCAAACTTCCCTCACCGAATGTCTCGGTGTCCGCGTGTTCGAAGAATCCGAAGAGAGGATCGACTCGTTTCACCGATCGGGCTCCTGCTTTTTTGTTGCTCTCGGCGATAACCGACTTCGTCAAAAAGTCACCCTGCGACTCGTGGAAAAAGGGTGCCGCATCGCCACGATCATCGCAGCGTCGGCAACCGTATCCCCCTCCGCATCGATTGGCGAAGGAACCGTTGTGATGCCAAACGCCACGATCGGTGCTTGCGCAATCGTCGGCAAAGGTGCCATCCTGAACACGGCTTCATCCATCGATCACGATACTCTTATCGAAGATTTCGTTCACATCGCCCCCGGATGCCACTTGGCAGGGAACGTGAAAGTTCACGTCGGATCAATGCTCGGTATCGGTACGTGCGTGGTACCATCGATCTGCATCGGCCCGTGGGCTACCCTCGGAGCAAACTCGACGGTAATACGAGACATTCCAAGTCATTCGACTTGGGTCGGCTCACCCGCTCGCTGCATTCGCATGGAGAACGGCTCGCAATCGTCTCAATAGTGGTAAACGATAAGTTAATCGCAGTCGATGAGTTAAACGCCGTCGGGAATTAAACGGGTGTTCCATCAACAAAACTCGATCAGCACAAACCCATGAATCACTCCAACTCGGTCTTTATAAAAAGATTTCGAATGAAGATCGAGCTCGATGCCATCGCGAAGTGGCTTGATGAATCTCGACCGTTCCGTGATGAAGCGTACGGTAATGAAGCGTGCCGTGATAGAGCGTGCGATGCTGAACTTTCCGTGCAGTGGCTTCCATGGAACCATCGACTATCGGGCCACCATGCCCACGCGAAATGGGAAAGCTTCCGCAATGAGATGGACGGAAGCGTCTTCGCTTGCTTGGCCGACCGGGAAGGTTGCAGGCAACTGATGCGGGATCTATCCCACCGAGCCGACTTTGTTCCCGAAGCTACCTGGCTTGCCATGGGCAAAAACGAAGCCGGTCTAGACACACCGCTGGCCACTATCCAAGGGTTGCGGAGCGGACCGGTTCAAGGTTCGATTCAAAACATCGGTGTCGTTCCAAGCTGGCGAGGACGTGGATTGGGAAAAGAACTAATCCGTCGCTGCTTGGCGGGCTTTCGCGACACCGGGTGCCGAAACGTTACACTTGAGGTCACCACGCATAACTTGGCCGCCATTCGCCTCTATGAGTCGGTCGGTTTTCGATCTGTGCAGACCGTGTTCAAATATTGTTATCTCTATTAATCACTCACAATCAATCGCTCGCTGAGACCCAAAATACGATGCAATTCCTAACCGCCCAGTGGAAGCATTTGATCCTTGCGAATTACGAAGTTGCTCCGCAACTGCTCGAGCCTTACCTGCCGGCAAAGACCAAACTCGATTTGTTTCAAGGAAAGTGCTACGTCAGCTTGGTCGCTTTCCTGTTCGATCAAACTCGTGTCCTTGGAATTCCAGTCCCATTCCACCGTTGTTTCGAAGAAGTCAACTTGCGATTCTACGTAACCCCAGACCGCGAACCTGGTCTGCGCGCGGTGACGTTCATCAAGGAGATCGTTCCCCGTTTGGCGATTCCTTGCATCGCTAATACTCTCTTTCATGAGAATTACGTCGCGATGCCTATGGAGCACCGATTCGAGCCGAAGTCGAACTTGAAGGGAGAGCCAGCTCAAACCGATTCCATCGAGCGAATCACCAAGTTAGAGTATCGCTGGGGGAGAAAGCGACAGAACCGTATCTCCGCCGATATTCAAAGGGACCTGCACTACCCCACAGCCGGATCGCTCGGTGAGTTCATCACCGAACATTACTGGGGGTATGCGAAAGGACCTCGAAAGACCCTCGAATATCACGTCCAACACCCTCAATGGTTAAGTTGCGAAATCGATGACGCGAAAATCGATGTGGACTTTCTCGAGTTATACGGTTCGAGATTCGAATTTCTTTCGAAGACACTGCCAGCGAATGTTCTCTATGCGCTAGGCTCACCCGTCGGTGTCTCGTTTCCGTCAAGTCTCTGAAATACCGAGTCGAGCAACTTCAAAGACGCGGTTCGCCCTCTATAATCCAGAGCCATCGTTTTCGACCAAAAAGGTCCTTGCAGGACCGATGTTTACCAGCCTTTGCAATGGCGACGAGCGACTATGTTGATGCTGCGAGAGAATCAAACCAACTCCCTGTCTTTTCTCTGGTTGATGACCTTGGTAGTAGGATTACTCTGCGGTTGCCAGCCCGAATCGAAAAACCAAAATGCGGTAGGAGATACGGAACGGACACAGGGGGGGCCGCGTAGTGCCGATCAATCTGCAATACCCGGCGAAGCTGGGGGGGGCAGGGAAGCTGGGGCGAGCGGTATGGGGGCGAGCGGTGAGAAGAAGTCCGAGTCGACCGATGGGCTCAAAGCGAATTCTGCGCTTCAGGCAGTCACAGGTGGGATCGACGGAGAGAATTCCGATCCACCAGCTTCTTCGCAGAGCCGTCGCCCGGCCGTTGGTAAAACGGCGATAGAAGCCCGTGCATTGCTGGAAGTTTGTCTGCGAAAATACCAGCAAGTCCTCAGCTATGAGGATTCTGGACAATTGGTGATTCGAGGAGCAACGACACTCCGATTGCCACTTCAGGTCGCTTGGGAACGTCCGAATCGACTGGCGTTGCGAACCGGATCNTTGGATGGCTGCTGGAACGGGCAAACGTGGGAAGCAAGATCGAAGGGGTTGTCGTTGCCTGCCCCATTTCCCAATCAGAGACTAGTGCGTCCGCTTCCTGAACGGATCGATTCATTCTGGCTTGCAGATGATTCACTTGGTGGTCTGCTCACTGCACCGATGTCCAAACCGATTCAGTTGGAGTTGTTGTTAGCCAATGAGCCCACCAATGCATTCACCAGCGAAGGGACGAAACTGACGTACCTTGAACCGGCCGCATTTGATCGGATTCAATGTGAGCGCGTCTTCGTTGAAAAAGAAGTTAGCGGCAGCAAGCTTGAATGGGTCTTGTGGATCGATCCTGCGACGTCGCTGCTTCGCAAGATCGAATTACCGGTCGAGTTTTACTACCCGAATGCTCCGCCGGAAGCGATAGCTGGGGTGCAGTGTTCGATAGAGTTGATGGATGTAAAGCCAAATACACCGATCGATTGGACGCAATGGAAGTTAGCGACGGACGTTGCAGGAGAGCTAGCGGTTCGGCGTTGGGTGGCCGCTCCTCCGATCGCATCGACACCTATCTTGGGAAAGGTTATCGAGCCGTTGGATTTCAAAACTGCATCGGGAACGGTTTTGCTTGATACCGCAGAGCCAAAAAGACCACTGAGCATTCTTATGTGGGTCGATAATCAGCCTTCGCTCAGGCCGTTGGTCGATGACTTGATGAGCATGCGCCGAACATTGGTCGAGAAAGAGCTTTCCGCGGTGAGTGACGTTTATTTGGTATCGAATCCTGCGGATCAAGCGAAGTTAACTGAGAATTTTTCGGCATGGAAGTGCGATTTAGGGCTAGCGGTCGATCAAGACGGATCGCTTCAAAAAGCGTTTTCGTTACCGGCGGCTCCAGCGTTGATTATTCTCGATCGCGATCGGCGTGTGCAGGTCGCAGAATTTGTCGTAACACCCGAGGTTATCGCTTCTGTTCCATCGCTTGTTGCGCGATTGCGAGACAAACAAGATCTCGCAAGTCGGCAGTTGCAACAGGATGCGGACAATCAAGGGCGATACATAGCAGCATTGCATCGGGTAGCAATCGACAAAGAGGAAGCATCGAAGTTGCCCGAGATACCCGAGTTTCAGTTTTCAATGCATGGGATGCGACGCGAATGGAAAGTCGATTTCAAGTCCCCGTTGATCAGTGCCAATGGGGTTTGGTCACCGCGTTGGGCGGTTGATTCGTTAGGGGCGAATTCATCGTTGGCACCGGAGAGCCTTGTGATGGCAGCGCTTGACGAAGACGGTTCCGTTTATTCCGTGCAATTGGATGGGGTTGCCAAGGTCATTTCGAGAGTGGAGCCCGAGCAAGCCGATGGTGCGAAGCGGATCATTACCAGTGTAGATCCTTGGACGAATGGATGGATTGCGATCGTACCGGAGGGGCTTCCGCGATTTTGGCTTTGTCCAACCAAGCCAGCATCGAGTGCATCGGTTGCAGCAACAACGTATAGCACACAAGCTGCGGAGACACCCGTTGCTCATGCATGGATTCCGGGAGCCAATGACTTAGTGAACCTTCGCAGCGGCAAACCGCTTGAGGGGGCGCGGTTAGCCATCGGAACGAGCGCAGCGAGGATGTTAGTGATTGATCCGAAGACCGAGCAGCGGCTTGATGGAACTTTTCGCGAGAATCCCGTTGCATTCGTACCAGAGTTGGATGCGGCTGGTCGTATCGAGCATTGGGATGTGTTGTATCAAGACGCATCGTTGCATCGGATACCGAATCTTACACCTAGTATTCAATCCGCTTCGGCAGATAAGCCGTTGGAAGCGAGGTTGGATAGGTTACCCATGAGAATTGATACGTCGACTTGGTACTGGGGGATGCATCCGAAGCGACTGATCGAGGCTTCGATCAGTCGCGGAGCGGAAGTTATTCCTCAAAGTGAGGAAGCTAGTGGTGTGGGTGGAGCTGACGTGTTATTGCAGTACCATTTAGGTCGATTAGCCAGTGGTGAGACAGGGTTATTTGTAAGTGATCGATATCATAGGGTTATCAATCAGCGACCGTTGACGGTGCGACCCGAGCAAGCGAAGGTGCTTGGCACGGTGCGGTTAGCTGATGGGATGTTATTTGGGGTAGCGACCGGTCCGAATCGGGTGTTGCATTTGTTTACAGGAGATCTTCGGGTGGTGGACCAAGTATCCTTTCGGGGGCGGGTTCTTGCAGCGTTGTTACCGAAGGGTGGGGATCTTCAGTTGATCGTAGCGATGGAGAACGAGGTAAGTTGTTGGCACATCGACATTCCCGACCCCGTAACCCCGTAGCAAGACGGTGCGTTGTAGGGTGTGGTGAAGCGGCCGGCCCAGCAACGTTGCCAGGATCCTTTACGTGTCAAATCCCAGTCATCATTAAGCCGGCGTGATTCACCGGCCGCGCAACCCACCGGTCCGCGCAACCCACCGGGGCACGGTACGTTCCGCGGTCTATTCGCTGTGATGGTTGCGGATGAATGGTCGTGGTCGATGCGATGATGGTTGTTGAGAAGATGACGGGGACCGCTTCACGAACCCTACAGGAGTTGCTCAAGGTCGGCGACGGAGCAAGCTACCATATGGGCTCCTTGGTCCAAAAACTTCTGCGCGATCTGCTCAAGCTGAACTTGAAGTTCGCTCGGGGCGATCGCTTCGCATTGACTGCGACTCAACCCCAATGCATTGCCTGATTGCGCCACTGCTATCGCCCAGCATCCCGCTGTACGACCCGCCGAAATACCCGCAATCGAATCATCCACCACGGCGATACCCGACATCGGATACACGCCGAGTCTCTCCGCTGCACGGAATACTTGCCAAGGCGCAGGACGACCCGCAGCGACTTCGTCGGAGCAAACAGTTACCTCCGGCGCATAGCCTTGTTCGGCTGCCAACGGCTCGACCACGTCCATCAACGCACGGGTGTATCCAGTGGTCGATCCAATGCGAATACCAAGCTTGCGCATCGCTGCGATCGTTTGAGGAATTCCCGGGATTACATCGGAGTGTTCCGCAAGCACCGTTCGCTGCAANGGTAAAAAACGTTCGTAGAGCTCCGTCACGTCTTCGTCGCAGGGGGGACGACAAAACTTCTCTGTCCAAGCTTGAGATATCCGAGGTACGTTGAGCATCGCTCGAATATGATCCACCTTGGCTTGACCCATCGGACCGCGAGCTTCCGGTTCGCTGACCTGAACCCCAACCTGATGAAACACTTCGCGGAAGACTTCTACAGGTGCAAGGCTTCCGTAATCGATCGTCGTACCAGCCCAATCGAACAGTACCGCCCGCAGCGATTTTAGATTGAAAGGTGCTGGCTTTCCGCTCTGCTTACCTGTCCACCATAGTCCAGGTTGTGAGGATCGATCCATGGAATACTCCGGGGGTTGATTCGTCATTAGTTGTGTTGCTAAGGAACCTGCTGGTGTTATCGAAACTATTCCGTGGCGTTCCGGTTGGGAAGCTTTCTGTCCCAGTACTCTTCTGCTAACCCAAAGGAGAGGGTCATTCCATTTCCGCCCAAACCAGTGAAGACATGCAAGCCGGGTGCAATCGTCCGTTCAAAGAATAGACCTTCGGAGTACTTCGCATAGATACCGTGCCAGCGAGATTCGATTTCCCAAGTTGGCAGTCGTATGATCTTACGGAGTTCGCGTAGGATCCATTGATCGATTCGAGCGTCATCGAAAGGCTCTACGTCCAATCCGTATTGATGCGAGTCGCCAAGGACGACTTGGCCAAATTGGTTCTGCGAAGCCATGACGTGAATGCCGTACTGATTGAGCTCGGGCGATTGCGACTCTATGCGAGCTGCGAGTTTCTCGAGACTTGGGCAGGAACGAAAGTTGGGGTAATGTCGCAGTGTCAATCCGCCGGCGAGGTGAGGCCCGATTCGCCACTGATCAGGTTGCCCGACCGTGCGCATCATGTGCAATTTGCAAGGGCGGATGGGTTGATTATGGAAGACCTCGGGAAAGAGTGTTGCGAAGTCTTCTCCGGAACAAACGATGATTTCATCGAACCGATGTCGTTCACCCGCACCGGTGAGCAATTCTCCAGCTTGTGCTTGGACGACCGCCGTCGAGAATCGAAATTCCACGCCGTAGGTTTTCTGTAGCCAAGCCGGCAGCGAGCGAACGGCGGAAGTTGGGTCAACGCAGCATTCTGTCTGGCTCCATAAGCTACCGAGCAAGCCGTCTGGATTGGCAGCAGGACTCTTGAGCAACGTTTCTTCTCTGCTTAGGAGTCGCAGGTTCTCGCTTCGTTCGCTTTCGCGATGAAGGTGAGAATACTCTTCGAGCAATGCCCATTCGTCGCTGTGATGAGCGAGATGAAGCGAGCCACAGGGTTCGACCCAGATGCCAGCTCGATCGCGCAATGTCAACCAGCGACTTCGGGAACGAAGTGCCGTTGACTGAGCAGCGTCGGGTTGTCCGATCACCCATATCATTCCAAAGTTGCGAATCGACGCGCCGCTGGACTTGGCGGTCCGCTCGAACAGGGTCACTTGGGCCCCTCGCTCGGCGGCGGACCAAGCATGTGCCAATCCGACGATTCCTCCTCCGACTATCCCGACCTTCATCGATCTCCTCCACCATGTAAGTACTGCATGTGCGATTCAAGCGATTGAAGGCTGCCGCAGTTGTCAGCTCAGCCTCTGATTGCTGAAACTAAACAGTGACTGTTCGTTTCTCAGATCGCATGGTATTTCCGGCTGCATCGACCGCTTCGATTTGAATCTCGTAAAGACCGGGTTCGAGTCCGAGTTGGATGGACGTCCCCGAAATTGCTGTACGGATTGGAGTCAAGCTTGAGCCGACAGGACCAGCCAGAAGGTTGTAGCGTGCTCCGCTGGCTGATTCGCTCCACGAAGCCCGAAGTTTACCTTCGCGTCCGACGAGTGAGAGAATGTTGAATGGACTGAGGTATTGTGTCAAGTTAAGGAATCGTTTATCCGAGCTTGGCAAAAACGTATTCCCAGATTTCACAGAGAGCGAAATCATTTGCTGCCCATCGGACAGGATCCCAAACAACTCCGTGATCGCTTGATCGTTGATCGCAAAACTTCCATCAGGTGCGACGTATTGGGATACATCCAGTCGATCGCCGCCATTGAGCGAAGCGAAGAGGGTGCGAGATCCATTGAGGATTCTTCCCGAAACGCTTCGGTCTGCTGTGATCGATTGATTACCACCGGATTCGGCCATGACCAAGTTGCTCAACGGTAGAACTTGCCCGGCCGGCGGGGTATTGAGATAGTTGATGACGGTCAGTACGTCGAGCGGGGAGATTGTCCCATCGCGATCGACGTCGCAATCGAGTTTATAAGTACCCGATCCGATGTTGATCTGGTTGATGACGTTCAACACATCGAGAGGGGAAATCGAGGTGTCTCGATCGGTATCCATCGCGGAGAGCCAGTTCTCCGTTGTGCTTCGCGCTGGCGTCACATCGATAACGTATTGGGTGGATCCAAGAACCGTTCCATTGGACTTCGCAACGACTTTCAATGTGTAGCTGCCTGAATTGGCATAAGAAACATTCGGTATGCTCAAACTGGTTGAGCCCGAGAGGTTTCGGTCCGTAGTTCCATTACCATCGAGATCGATTTCGTACTGGATGATGTTCGGTGGGTTAGCCAAACCGCTTAGCTGGACGTTGTAGGTGGCCGATTCCCCGGCGTGCAGCAGGCTCTTGCCCGAAACGACGAGGGTCGCTGGTGGAAGTGGGTTGAGAACCGAGATCAAACCGGAGTTGAACGACAGACCGCTTGCTCCCGTTCCCGCCGCAGTAACTCGCGAACCGTTGACGAAGACTTCGTATACCCCATCGATTAAGTAACCTTGAGCATCGGTTAGATTGCCGCTAAAGGTCAGGTCGAGGGTGGTTTTTCCGTCGATCAGAAGTCGTTCGACGCTTGTCGTGACAGGGAGGAAGTCAACATCTTTCTTCACCACGCTGATGGCATCGAAACCGATGGTGTTGAGCTCAGCTTCCCAGTTGAGACGGATTTTTTGGACACGTTCTCCAAGCGGGGCTCCAAGACCATCTGTCATCGAGACAACTTCAGGACGATTGCGAACATTCACGCGGAGCGAACGGGTCAAGGTTGGTGGGCCGGGCAACTCGGGGTCGGTCACTCGAACTGTGACGTCATAAAACGGTTTGACTTCGAAGTCGAGCAAGGATCCGGATTTCAGGCGCAAGTTGCTTCCGATGATTTCAAAAGCATCCGCATCTGGGCCTTCGAGAGTAAAGACGTTCGAGCCGAAAGAATCATCGGTAACAGCGATCGTCGCGACGGCTTGTCCAGCAGATGTGGAGTTTGTTTCGTTGATTAAGGTCACTGGATTGAGGAATCGCAGATCGCTCGGCGGTTCATTCACATCACCGATGGTAAGGGTGAAGGTTGAGGATGCGTCAGGGATACCCGGGAACGCTCCATCATCGACTTGGACAACCACGCGATAGCTCGATTTGGTTTCAAAGTCNAAAGGAGTNGCTGATCGGAACCTTAATTCGTCTCCGACGATTTGGAAGAAACTTGAGTCGAGACTATTGGCCAATGAGAAAACGTTGTTTCCAATCGCGTCGTCTTGAGCAGCAATCGTCGCGACACGGATCGCGGTGCTTACATCGGTTGTTTCAAGGAGTGGATTCAGGACATTCGTAAAGATAACTCCGGTGGGCTTCTCGTTTACATCGGAGACTTGGAGAGTAAACAACACACTGATGTCTGGGTTCGAACCGATCGTGGAGTCATCGGCGGAAACCAGGACGCTGTAGGATGATTTGGTTTCGAAGTCCAACGGCAGTGCGCTTTGGAATCGCAAGTTGTTTCCGTTAAGACTAAAGAAGCTTGCGTCTGCCCCCGAGAGGGAAAGTTGATTGGTACCAAGCGCATCATCGATTACTTGTACGGTCGCAACGGTAAGTGGTTGAAACACCGGTGTGGTTTCAGAGACGCTTGTCAAGTCAGTAAAACCAATGTTGGTCGGGGCTTCGTTGACATCGCGCAGTAGCACCGTAACCGAGCCGGTGCTTGAGAGCGATGGAGTTGCTTTATCGCGCACGACAATCGGTACTGTCAGCGAGAAGCGAGCTTCGTAATCGAGCATCGCAGAGGCGAAGACTCGCAGTTGCCCGGTCGATTCATCGATGGTGAAGACCCCTGCGGGGGCTGTTGCACCGAGGAAGTAGCTCAATTGGCCGTTGACCCCTGCATCGGGATCAGTTGCAACGACAGAGCCGACCACGGTTCCTGGAGGGGAGTTCTCATCGATGGTGAAAGTGGATGCCTCGACGCTCGGGGCTTCGTTGCGGTCCAAATTGACCAGCTTGATCGTCTTGCGGGTAACACCCGGAATCGTCAGCGAATCCCGGACTTCGACTTCAACGTTCAGTTCGCGAGTGGTTTCGTAGTCCCAAGCTCCGTTGCCTGAGTACCGGATTTGGCCGGTAAGTACATCGATACTAAAAGGGCCCGGGTTGCTTGAGAAACGGTAAGTGAGGGTTTGCCCTTCGTCTGGGTCGGTAGCAAGTACGGTTGCCAGGACGGTGTTCAACGGCGGGTTTTCAGGAATGTTGAACTGGGTCGATTGAATCTCGGGGAGGAGATTGGTTTTGTAGCCGAGAGTGATGTTCGTTAGGTTTTCGAAGCGATTGACAGTCAGCGGATAGTTGGTGTTCGACGTAAGGGGAATGAGGTTGCCCGGGTAGTTCGATACGGTCAATCGATAGACTTCAGGTGGTGTGCCGGGGGCTGGTGGGGGAACGGGAATCGAAGGTGGTAGTTCTCCGATCGTAAAGATTCCGTTGGCACCGGTGGTGGTTTGGAATTCGGGGTAGGAGTACCGTAGTTTATCGAACGGTCCGAAGGGACTCGATCCTGCAATCGTATCATCGGTGTAGATGATCGCGTACTTGATATCCGCGTTTGGCCGTGTAAAGCCGATGACTTCGCGGTCCAGTCCGAGCAACGGTCTCGATACTTTGGTAGCGATCAAATTGTCGTTCTTGTCGAAGATAGAAATACGACCGAAGGATGCAGTCGATGAACTCGCTGCGATGGCTTCGATCGAAATCTCTTGGGCTTCGCGATAGAACATCACCTTCAGCCGATCGGTGGAGTCGTACCAAGGAATCCCTTCGCTTGAGAAGACTCGAATCGTATCGAAGTTGTTGTCAAAGGTGTTGACGGTTCTAACAGCGAAGCCGATGTTTTGGTTGTTGGTGTCCGCCACGGTCAGCGTAGCGTTTGGGAACGCGTTAGCGATCTCCGCGTTCAATGGCTGTTGTGCAGCGATGACATTGATGGTGGTCAAATCCCGAATGCCGTTATCGTTGCGATCTGCAAAAAGGGTTACGCCCGATTGCGGTGCATCTGAACCGGTAATCTGGCCGTTGCGATCGATGTCGAGTCCGACGAAACCAGAGAACCCACCCCCGAAGTTATAGGTACCTACGTGATTCGTGGCGCGTCCCGAGTAGACCAATGGCCGCGGGTCACCGAAGGTGCCGTAGGTGAATCGGTATTTCGAGTTTGCGTTTATATCGTCTTCGATCGTCGTTCCGGCGACCCAATCCGAAGCTGCATATCCGGTTGAGTTTCCGATACGAGCAACATATCCAACGTTTTCTTGAACGACCAATACCGAGCCTGGTGCAACACGATGGTCGGTAGTGAAGTGCGAGAAAGAAATACGACCATAGGACCAGCCTGGCGATGGGGTATAGCCGAGCATGGCGACCGAGTCATGGGTGGTCCATGTAGCGGCTGTTCCATCGAGCGTGCCGTCATCGTTCGCATCGTAATCGGTTCCTGGAACCGGTTTGGTCGGGCTGGTGACCAAAAGGAAACTCAGCGAACCACCGACGTGGGCTAGGCGATCAGAGATCACCGAGGCATCGCTCCATCGCCCATCTGGCAGACCAGCAAAAGCATTCGAAGTACTCATTAATCGGGACGAAGACGGATCGACTTGGTAGGGTGAGTCGAACTGGGTGATGGTCAAGAACCCGTTGCTACCGAAGGTGAGATTCGAAAGGTCGATTACGCTATGCAAGTAGCCAGGGCCGCCGGGAACAGCACCCCAACTTTCCAGAGCTGCGAAGTAAGTCCCGGCAGGAACGGTGGAGTTCGGAATTCCTTGAAGTTCGATGTACTGGTCGGCATCGCGATTTCCGAACAACGGGTCTTCTTGGATCTCGCTGATAAGCATCCCTGCGAACACCTTGCGGGCTTCGAGCGTCTCGACGGTTAGCTTGCGATTGGCCAAGTTCGAGGCTCGTCGCTTGGGTGTGTCTTTTCGGCTGAGGAGTCGAGAACGCAGAGATTGCAGGGACGGAAAGAAATGAGCCATCGAAAAGAGTCCAGAATGGAAGATGAAGAAAAAGCAATAAATCAGGATGAAGGAAAAGCAGGCTGGAGGTCACCGTCTGCATTCGACCAGGGGTTTGGCGGGACGAAGCGGTGCCTTGCAAAGTTATTCGTTTAACCACTGCCGGGGAAATGATAAAAAAGCCGGCAGGATAACGCCATAAGAATAGCGTTGGAACTCTTCAAGAGAAATCACATTTTGGGGTGGGGGTGAAGCGATCCACCCCTGAGGGATTCTTGGCCGTTACGCTCGGGGGCTGCCGTTATGCTCGGAGGCTAAGGAGAAATTCGGCGTTGTTTCGAGTTTTTTGGAGTTTCGAGACAAGCAATTCCATCGCATCTGCGGAATTTTGGCCAGCGAGAGCTTTTCGCATCAGGACGATTTTCTGGTATTCCGCTGGGTCTAAAAGGGCTTCTTCGCGTCGTGTTCCGGACTGATAAATATCGATTGCAGGCCAAATTCGGCGATCGACGAGGGAGCGATCAAGGACGATTTCCATGTTGCCTGTCCCTTTGAACTCCTCGAAAATCACTTCGTCCATCCGGCTTCCGGTGCCGACGAGGGCGGTGGCGATGATGGTCAATGAGCCTCCTTCTTCGACTTTACGGGCAGCCCCGAAGAGGGATTTTGGCTTTTGCATAGCGTTCGCATCCAATCCCCCGGTGAGCGTTTTTCCCGATTGGACACATTCGCCGTTCCAAGCGCGGGCAAGCCGGGTGATGGAGTCTAGGAAAACAACCACATCGACTCCGTCTTCGACGAGTCGTTTAGATTTTTCGAGGACCATCTGGCTGACTTGGATGTGCCGCGAGGCGGGTTCGTCGAAAGTGCTGCTGATGACTTCGCACTTTGGACCGCGAACTTCGCGTTGCATATCGGTGACTTCCTCGGGCCTCTCGTCGACCAAGAGCATAAAGACGTAGGCGTTCGGGTAGTTCGCGAGAACGGCCCGTGCCATTTTCTGCATGAGCAGCGTTTTTCCGGCTCGCGGTGGGGATACGATCAAGGCGCGTTGACCGAAGCCCAACGGGGTGACCAAGTCGATGATCCGAGTACAAGTTTCCTCGGTGCTGGTTTCCATTACGATCCGTTGCTTCGGATGCAATGGGGTTAAAGAGTCAAAAGGTTTTCTGCTGCGGACTTCGCCTGGATTGCGATGATTGATCGCTTCGACCCTGAGGAGGGCAAAGTAGCGTTCGTTCTCCTTCGGTGGACGGATTTGACCGGAGATAACCATTCCGGTGGTAAGTCCAAAGCGACGTATTTGGGATGGGGAGACATAGATGTCGTCAGGGCAAGCAACATAGTGATGGGTGGTTGATCTTAAAAACCCAAAGCCATCGGCGAGGACTTCGAGCGTTCCTTCTCCCATCATGATTCCCGAGGAAGCCATGCGAGCTCGGAAGACTTGGAAGATCAACTCCGGGTGGGGCAGTTCACTGTGTTGCGGAATACCTTCGAGTTGTGCGATTTCAACTAATTCGTCGTGCGACATGCGTTGAAGCGTCGGGAAATCCAGCATGGGGCGAGGCTGCTCAGGGGGGGGCTGCAAGCCCGATGCGCCGCGCGCAAGTTCCTCTGCGATCGAGAGGATCTCGTTGGTTTTCCATTTCGGTCTTGGGTGACCGTTACCTTGATCTGTCATTGTTTCAGCAGAGTCCAGATCAGCTCCTGTGTGCGGGCCATGTGATGGCTTTCCTTGCAACGGCTTCTTGAAGGTGAAACCATCGCGCAACGCATCAAAGGCCGGAGTGATCGGAACGAGTTCAGGGGGGGGGAATTAGGAAGAGTATCGGGGTGGCGGATGTTCCACCGCGNTTTAATTATAGACGCGGAGGTATTCTAAGTACAATGGAATTCGTTTTCAGCACGAGAGTTCGACGGGTAAAAAATGTCCACTAAGTCGAACTTTACGGCACTGATTATCGATGGCCTCGTTCGCATGTTTTTCGCTTTGGTTGTATTGCTACCCGTATAGGTTCCCAATGGTACGCTTAGCTACATTGTTGCTGATGTTCGTTTGGAGCATCCAGACTCTGAGTATTGCCACTGCACGAGCGGGAATGATTTTGGATGAAGTCAGCGATTCGCTTTATACCAATTATGGGAGCCGATTCGCTTCTGTTGGAAAAATCGGTACCGCATCTGGGACGCTGATCGCACCGAATTGGGTAGTAACCGCCGGCCATGTCGCAATCGGGAACTTCACAATTGGAGGCAACACGTACGCAGCAGCCGAAATGATCAAACATCCACAGTTCTTAGCAAACGGCAGCAATGTCGGCTATGGATATGACATTGCCGTCATGCGGCTAAGTACCCCAGTGGTTGGGATCGCACCAAGTCCTTTTTACATCGGGAACGGAGAACTCGGTGCGATGCTCTCCATCACCGGATATGGGGAGACGGGTGTCGGATCGACTGGGCAATCGTCGAATCCGGGCACCTTGCGTGGTGGCACCAACATCGCAGATGAGCTGATGAGCTTTAGTAACGGACCAGGGGGGCAAGTCGGGGCGCAGAACGCTGTCTTGCTTAGCGATTTCGATGCGCTTGCGTCGCGGGATCCTAGCGGAAGCTTCAATACTCTCGGAACTCGTACCGCAACGGACTTGGAGTACCATCTCGCCATCGGTGATAGTGGTGGTGGAGTCTTTATCCAAGAAAACGGAACTTGGTATCTCGCCGGTGTAAACTCCTTCGTCGCCTCGCAGCGCGATTGGACTGGCTCTGGCAACACGCTGCCGTTCGGTTATGGAGCCGTAAGCGGCTTTACGCGTGTTTCGAGTTTCAAAGACTTTATCCAATCCGCGACTGGAGTGCCTGAACCCTCCAGCCTCGGCTTGATCATTTCCCTCTCCATCGGCTACCCTGCATGGTGGCTTCGCCACACCAAGCGTCGGCGATCCATTCTCCAACAACAAAATTCAGTATGAAAACACTTCTTGGTTCGTTAGTACTTCTCCTCGGCTTGGCCGCCGTTGGATTCACGATCGCGTATATCAAGTATCGCGCGTTGAACGCGCCCGTCGCGATGCAAGAGGCGCATCCAACCCCGGTGGTCCTCAGTCAATCGCAGTCGGTACGCTTGCGCCGTAGCACCACTGCGGTCGGCACCGTGGTGGCTTCTCGACTACTGCAATTGAAAACCGAGACGGTCGGAACGGTCAAAGCAGTCCATTTTCAATCAGGGCAAATTGTTCAACCCGGCGATATCTTGATCGAACTCGATACCGATGTTGAACAAGCGATGCTCGAGAGCGCACAANCTGCTGAGAAAATTGCTACNTCAACCTATCAGCGGATTAAGAAGGCGATGGAAGNCCAAGCTCTCAGTGAGCTCGATCTCGATCAGACCCAAGCACAGCTAGCGCAAGCACGAGCTGAAGTTGCGAGGATGCAAGCTGTGATCCGACGCAAAGTTTTGGTCGCTCCGTTTCGAGCTCGCGCAGGAGTCTTTGATGTGCAACCCGGTCAGTACTTGGCCGAAGGCTCGCTGATCACGATGTTGCAAGGGATCGACGATTTCGTCTACGTCGATTTCATGATGCCCCAACACATTGCGGGCATGTTGAAAGTGGGTGAATCGATCTCCGTCGAACACCTCGGGGTTAAGTCCGATGCTCAAATCATCGCTCTGGATTCTCAATCCGATCGAACAACCCGATCCTTGTTGGCGCGAGCGAAAATCCAATCTCCTCCCGACTCGCTCCACGTCAACGATTCAGTTCGGGTGGTGGCCGAAGTTGGAGAAGCTCTCGATACCGTGGTGATTCCATCATCGGCACTTCGAACCGACCCGACAGGTCCATTCTGTTACGTGGCAACCCCTGATACGACCGATCCGAACAAAATGGTTGCACGCCGACGCGAGGTTCAAGTCGGCTCGTCGGTCGGTAATTCCGTTTCGATCCTACAAGGGATTCAGCTAGGGGAACCGGTCATCGCCGACGGTTCATTTAAGATCTTTGATGGGACCTGGGTGGTGCCATCGGATCTGACCACGACCGCTAAGGTTGCTCCGTAGTTCTTTTCTCAGCCTAGCACTCTTCTGAGTAAATCTCCCGCGAATTTCCCTAGCGAATCTCTCCAAATGAAATCCATTACGGACATTTTTATCAAACATCCAGTTCTGGCAATCGTCGTGAACTTGATGATCGTATTGCTGGGTATTCGCTCATCGCAAACGTTACCTGTACAGCAATTCCCGAAACTTGAAAGCACCTCGATCGTCATCACGACGATGTACATCGGAGCGAGTGCAGAGACGATTCGCGGATTCTTGACGACTCCGATCGAGAAAGCTGTCTCTTCAATCGGCGGAGTGGATTACATCGAATCCCAAAGCGTGGCTGGATCAAGCCAGATTACGATTCGGCTGAAACTCAATCACAATGCCACTCAAGCGCTTGCGGAGGTCAACACTCGGTTGCAACAAGTCCGCCGCGAGCTGCCCGCAGAAGCAGAACCGAGCGTCGTAGAAATTCAACGCGCAGACCGCCCCTACGCTTCGTTCTATCTGAGCTTTACGTCCTCTCGTTGGGATATCCCACAACTGACCGATTATTTGACCCGAACCATCCAGCCTCAACTTTCCACGATCGCGGGAGTTCAACGGGTGGGGGTCGAAGGTGGACGCACGCCGGCGATGCGTATTTGGATTTCTCCAAACCAACTATCCGAGTTAAACCTGACGCCTGGGGATGTTTATGGGGCTCTTCGCCGAAACAACTATCTGGCTGCAATCGGTCGAGTGAAAAACGATGCCGTCCAAGTCGACTTGCTGACCGACACGGATTTGAAGACCGAAGAAGAGTTTCGGGATCTGATCGTATCGCAAAAAGATGGAGCGGTCATCCGGCTCGGTGATGTTGCCAAAGTCGAATTTGGATCGGAAGAGGCGTCCATGGTTGCGATGTATCGCGGACGCGAAGCTGTTTACGTATCGGTCTGGCCATTGCCTGGCAGCAACGAAATCGAAGTAGCGAACCGCTTGAATTCGGCCATGCAAGCCCTTGCGCCGAATCTGCCCAACCACATCGAGATGAATCTCGCTTACGATGCGACGAAGTTCATGCGGGATGCTCTATCGGAGATTTCCAAGACCCTTATTGAAACGGTGGCCATCGTCGGATTCGTGGTTTTCTTGTTCATGGGTTCGATTCGCACAGCTATCGTTCCGTTGATTGCGATGCCGGTCTCGCTCATCGGTGCAACGATTCTGATGTATATGCTCGGTTTCTCTCTGAATCTCCTGACTTTGCTCGCCATCGTTCTCTCCGTTGGATTGGTGGTCGATGATGCGATCGTTGTCGTGGAGAATGTGCAACGCCATATTCGCGAAGGGATGTCCAAAGTCGATGCGGCACTTCTGAGCGCCCGCGAACTCTTTGGGCCAATCGTCGCAATGACGATCACCCTCGCTGTGGTGTATGCACCGATCGGTTTTCAAGGTGGACTTACAGGAATGTTGTTTCGAGAATTCGCATTCACACTTGCCGCCGCTGTTCTCCTCTCAGGAGTCGTTGCCGTCACCCTTTCGCCTGTGATGAGCAGTCAAATGCTTTCGGCGAGTGGCAAGGAGAGTTGGTTGACCCGACTGGTCAACCGCGTCTTCGATGCTGTCCAATCGTTCTACGGCGCGGTTCTTGAATCCGCGTTGAGCTTGCGATGGGCCATCGCCCTGTCGACGGTTTTAATCGGATTAGCTGCTGTCCCATTCTACGTCATGAGCTCGAAAGAGCTTGCGCCGGTGGAAGACCAAGGTGCCATTGCGGTGATGCTGAAAGCATCTCCCGATTCCACCCTAAAGAGCACGGTCGCTTGGTCGAAACAACTCGCCGAAAAGTTCGCAGTCATGCCAGAGACAAGTTATATGTGGGCACTTGTCGGATCGAATTCCGGTTTCGGCGGGATCATCACCAAGGACTGGGATGAAAGAGAGAAAGAACACATGCGGAGTACTTCCGCGATGGTTCCCCAAGCCTTCGGAATCGCTTCCGCTATCCCAGGGCTTCAGCCATTCCCGGTCCTCGTCCCACCCTTGCCAGGGGCCGGTAATTTCGACGTCGAGCTGATCGTTAAATCGGACTTGCCTGTCGAGCAACTGACTCTATTGTCCGGACAAGTGCTTGCGGAAGCGAACGCAAGTGGATTGTTTTTGTTTGTCGATACAGACTTGAAAGTCGACTTGCCCCAAGCCCAGGTGATCATTGACCGGGAGAGAGTTGCGGATCTGAAACTTGATCTGGCAAGTATTGCAAGTGAATTAGGTGTATTGTTAGGAGGTGGTTACGTGAACCGCTTCAACTACTTCAATCGTTCGTATCAAGTCATCCCGCAGCTTGCGGAGGCAGACCGGCAATCTGCAACGTCATTGATGGATTTGAAGATCCGGACACCGACTGGTCAGTTGATTCCTGTATCGACTTTTGCAACCATCATACCGAAGACTGCTCCGCGCGTTTTGTCCCGTTTCCAACAGCAGAGTTCGATACAGATACAAGCGGCCGTCATACCTGGAATTCCTGGACTGACGAAAGAGTCGGGATTGCGCAAGATCGAGGAGATAGTCGAACGGGTTATTGGGCCATTAGCTACGACCGACTATGCCGGCGAGTCTCGCCAGATTCGCAAAGAGGGCTCTTCGTTGACGGTGACGCTTGGGATTGCATTGGCGCTGATTTACTTGGTGTTGGCAGCCCAGTTCCAGTCCTTCCGCGATCCGCTGATCGTCCTGCTTGGTTCTGTCCCACTCGCGATCTCAGGTGCACTGATGTTGACGTTTCTGGGGCTAACGACCGTGAATATTTACTCCCAAGTTGGACTTATTACTCTTGTTGGTCTGGTCGCGAAGAATGGGATTCTCATCGTGGAGTTCGCGAACCACTTGCAAGAGGAAGGTTTATCGAAGTGGAAGGCAGCGATCGAAGCATCGAAGACACGATTGCGGCCAGTGTTGATGACCAGTGCAGCGACTGTCTTCGGACACTTGCCGTTAGTCTTCGTCACGGGTCCGGGAGCACAAGCTCGAAATAGCATTGGGATTGTGTTGGTGGCGGGTATGGCGATCGGGACGCTTTTTACCCTCTTCGTCGTACCGAGTTTGTATGTGTTGATCGCGGGAACAAAGAGGAAGAAATAGTACGAAGCCACGCTGTTACGTAGCCATCCGCTGCCAAGCGGTGGGAGTCGCGAGGAAAACCTCCACCGTCTGGCGACGAGTGGCTACCTGTCTGACCTGTCCGACTTGTCTGACTTGTCTGAC
>B570J29622_100010_pt1 | contig 22071 bp, 10 predicted proteins | sample LakMenEpi15Jun10_FD_29622 | JGI IMG/M metagenome (IMG submission 29622) | reverse complement strand
ACAGATGTGGCTTGGATTCCCAATTCCGAGGAGGTCGCGTTGGTTCTATTATCCCCATCGATGTACGCTCGGACATCCGTAGCGATCTTATTGATCCCCGCGACACCCGCACCGCTGGCTCCCACTCCAACTTGACCGCCCACAGCCACAGCGACAGAGCCGGCGAAGACCAACGCATTGATGTGTGCAGCATCGTTGGCATGAATATCCAAGCCGCCGCCGAGGATCATTCCTGAATCAGATACATAGGCTTTCACTTCAGTGGGTGTCTTCGTCGATGCATCGGACCAGCCGATGAGGTTTTCGGCTATTGCCACGCCGATCGAAGCTCCTACCCCGACTTTGCCGCTGGCGCCTACGGCAACCGACGCCGCGACGACTTTGGCATCGATCTTGGAAGTATTCAGAGACTGGATTTCGACGTCGCCAGTGGAGGTAACCGTGCTGTTGTCTACGAAAGCGTTGGTCTTGGAGAGTATTCGGTTGCGAGACGAAGCTCCCGCACCGCTGATACCCACGCCGGCGGTACTGCCGTAAGCGGCTGCGATTGAGGCAGCAACGGCAGTTGTTGTAATCGATCCATCGGAGATTTCCCACAATTTGGTATTGGAGTAATCGGCATTGCCCAGATCGATCGTGTTAGGCGAAATGGATTGCCAACGCGAGGTGTCGGTGTAGCTTTCTTGTCCAAGGCTCAAAGTGCCGTCTTTGCCCAAGTAACGGTAGTAGCTATCTGAATTTGTTTTGACTGTATTGCCGGTGTTGAGCGTGACAGTCGCGAGTTCCCATTTGGCTGTATCGGAGTAGTTTTGGTTCGAGAGGTTGAGTTGGATACCTTGGTTGCTATTGTCGTTGCCGATATAGCTGTAGATCGCTCCGCCTGAAACTCTGACCAAATCACCTTGGATCACATTGGCGTTGGTCTCCGAATTGGTGAAGTTGACGCCGGTGATATCGTAGTCGGCGGTAAAACCACGGTAAGTGTACTGTCTGCCTGATTTTCCACCCTTGGTATAGCTATCGGGGAGTGCGACGATGTTTCCAGGAACCAGGGTCTTGGAACCCGAACTGGTCGAGTAGGTCGCTGCGGGAGCATCTCCCGAAAGGGTCTTGGCGCCGACGACGATTCCGTTCGTGCTCTGAACCGATTGGTAGTCCGTGATGCTAGCCGTGACATCATTTTTGATATCGTTGTAAGCCAAGCTAACACCGATCGCTGCGGCAACACCGATCTTGGATCCAAAGGCTCCTGCAATCGCTCCAGATACTGCGGTTGAGTCAATGCTGGTAATGTCGGTGGCGATCACGGTTATCCCGTTAGCCGCGATGCCTTGGGTCGCGGCGATACTTCCTTGTCCATCGAGAGTCGCTTGGATATTGGTTAAGGAGCGGTTCTCTGCGTAGGTTCCCGCAGCGGCGATACCAACACCTACATCTTTGCTAACCCCGATTCCTAGCGCGACTCCAACAACTTTCGAATCGAGTGTCTGCGAAGAAGTGGCATGAACGTTGAGCGATTGGTTCGATTTCAGTGAGGAATTCTTGACAAAAGCGTTGATTTCAGAACCGTTGGATTTCGCGTTGATATGTCGCCACAGGGAAGTGTCGCGGTACTGCTGTTGGTCCAGTGCGAAGGCTTGGTTACCGCTTGCAAACGGATCGCTGTCACTTGCAGCAGTCCCGATGTATTCGTAGATTTCATCCTTGAGTGCACCGTCTATGACTCGGACTTTCATTCCGGGGGTAAGACTGGTCACGGGTGCACTATTCGAATCAACTATGGTTCCTGAAACGGTTCCACCGCTAGGCGATAGGCCGATAAAGTTTCGCGCCACGGCGATACCAACAGCGAAGCCCACGCCTACGCTCCCTTTAGAGACACCCACGGCAGCCGCTCCTGCACCAACCGATGCATCGATTGTCGAATCGCTCGATGCGGTTACATCGACTTTGCCGACTGGGTTTTGAGCGGTTCCAACAACACTGCTGTCAATGTAAGAATTAACGCGCGAAGTGATCGAGTTGGTAGCGGCAGAAGCGCCCCCAGATACCGCTACGGCGGTTTGGCCGACGGCAACCGTTACACTCGCCGCGTAGGAATCAACATCGATATTCGAACTATCCTTCGCATCTACAAGCAAACCTGAGCCAGTGGTAAAAAACTTGGAAACATTGGTGATATGTGCAGTTACATCTTTTTCTATCTCGTTGTTCCCAAGTGCAAGTCCGATTCCAACAGAAACGCTCGTTGCATTCGTAGACCCTGAAACGTTTGCAGAAGCAGCGATCCCAAAGGCTTCAATAGAAGACGTGTCGTTCGCAAGAACCGATACAAGCCCCTTGCTTTGGACTTCATTGGTACTCGTTGGCAAACTGTTCGAGATGGAAGCATTAACAGAACGGTTGATGGCGTTGTAGCTTACCGCTCCAATTGCCCCAACCGAGATCGAACTTGCCGATTGACTGATCGACACCCCAACAGCGAGCCCGAATGCGATCGAACGAATATCAGAATCTGAATCGGCCGTAACGCTGATCACTCCGTCAGAACTCAACGTAGAATCTAAAACAATCGCTTGCGTCGATCCTGAGATTTCATTTTCGCTAAATGAAAAACCTAGTGCTGCAGCCACAGCCGTACTTTGGGCCCGCGAAACCGATACAGCTACCGAACCACCAACTGCATCAATCGATGAATCGTCCTTGGCCGAAACGTAAATTCCCTTGCCGCCACCACTGCGAGTCGTTAAAGAACTTCCATTTCGAACTTTTGATTCGGTTTGATTACGCACTCGATTCACACCGATGGAACCCGCGACACTTACAGCAAATGCGCTCCCAGCGGCTGAACTTGCAACCCCTCCCGAAGCACCGATCCCAACAGCGAAGATACTTGCGGCCATCTCAGCAACCACCGAGATGCTCCCCGCCGTCGACACACTGGAATTGTTCACGTCAGCAACGACGAGATTTCCGTCGCCATCACCATCCAACTCATTGATGGAAAAAGCACCGCCTATCGCAACGGCGCCAGCCGCTCCTTGCCCAGCACTAAGACCAATACCGATAGCAACTGCACCAGCGCCGGCAATGATCTCTGCGGTATTCTTTGCACGCACCGCGATATCCCCTTGGGCGATGATCGAAGAGTTTTCGACGGTTGCGGTGGTGTCGACGTCAATCTTATTTACAGAACCAGATCCAGCACCGCTTGCACCAATCCCGCTCCCCGACTGCTTGCTCGATGCGGCCGATAACGCTCCAGAAACAGTGTAGGCCTGAATCTCACCTTCTGAAATAGACTCAACGGTTAGTGCACCCGTCGAACCCGCTACGGTGGTGAGAGTGCTATTAGAGACCAAGGCGATCGTATCACCCGCGATCGAATTCACCGCAATCGCTACCCCAGCTGAAACGGCTGTCGCACCCGCGGTACCACCTCTGGACATACTCAGCGACAAACTACCGGCGATCGCAAGAATGCTGCTGTCATCGCGCGCAGCGACACGCACATCATGCACAGCAGAATTGCCTAGCATATCGATGGTACTGTCAAAAACACGCGCATACGTTCCGCCACTGATGGAGTTCTTCGCTACCGAACCGGCCAAAGATATATTGGTCGTGCTGCCCGCATCAGTGCCTTCTTTGGCGACCGATCCTGCCCCCCCTGCAGCTAAACTGAAGATCTTTGCCATATTGTTCGCTGACACCGATACCCGATTCGAGTAATCGGCTTGGCCAAGCTCATCGATAGGCACATCACTGAGCTCAATGTCCGCGTCGCGGATAAAGCCATTGGTAACGGAATCAACATCATTGAAGCTGAATGCTCCGGCAAGTGCAGCACCCGTTCCACCTGATTCCGTTTTTGATGCCGCTAACCCCCCGGTTGCCGCGATAATGCTGTTTCGATTCACAGCCTTAACATCAACGGCATCTGCCGTAATATCAACGTCGGCAATGGATGCCTGTGTTCGATCTTTGATGTTATTGACAGCCACGGCAGCGGCGATCGCCACACTTGTCTTCGATTTCTTTTCCTCAGCTGCTTCGGTTGGGGCCGCTTCATTGGGGGGGCTAGGTGGAGCGGTTCCATCAGTTGGGTCACTGTCGGATGTGGGAGCGTTGCCACCCGCACCATCTTGCGGAGTATCCTGAGCTTTAACTGCATTTGCATATGCACCAGCGATGGTAAATGCATATAACGAACCACCTACCGCTGCTCGTGCAGATACACCGCCCGCGGCGGTAATGGTCGATCGGTTACCAGCTGCCGTCCCAGCGGTATCAGAGATCTCACCAATGGTTGCTCGGGTTTCTCGATCGAGATTATTGATCGCCACAGAAACACCAGCCCCAATCGATTCGCTCTTAGATACTCCTCCTGCCCAAGATATGTGGGTCCCGATTGCCCCGGAGTAAACATCGATCCCACCACCTTCAATGACGGCACCTTCGGAAATCTGCGCAATGGTTTTCGAATCTTGTTCGTAGTAAGCGAAGGTACCGCCAAAAGCCAACTTACCAGAGCTAGCACCACCTTGAGAGAAACTGAAGCCCATTAAGGCTTCCTCGGCTGCAACACTCAGTCCGCCATCGGATCCCGTGTAAATCGCCGCATCCTGCTCGATGATCGCTTGGGTCGTATTGTCGATGAATTGAAGGAAAAGCGTACCACCTACCCCACCTTTTCCACCTTTGGTGGGTGTGGAGTTGATGTCGAACGCTGGATCAAAACCATCGATACCATTCGTCGCGTTTAACTCAGCACTTGGAAGTTGGAAGTTAAAAACGCCAGTAATATGCATTAATTCCATCAGGGTCGATGCATTGATCGCAACGGATTGGGCATCGATATTATTGGCATGTCTGACATGATTTACGTCATCGTTGCTGGTGGCCGGATCATAATTCGGATCATAGCCTACGTCCCCCGGTTGGAGGAAGTAACGCGGGTCTGGGTGGAAGAACGGATTCTGGTTGATCGCGGCACCACTCTTGACTTGAACTGTTGAATCGTTGGTTATGTCAAGGAAATTGATCGATCCAGAGATAGCAAGCTTATCGGCTGATGTGGTGCTGCGGGCCCANGAATTAAATAGGGACTTCAAGCCACCGGTACCGTCAAGGTAGTTATTGATGAAATCGAAGCCATCTTCGTTGAGCGAGTCGTTAAATGCGCCGATGGAAAGGGGGATGAACTCTTCGATCTTCGTTAAGAACGGATATTGCACTTCGGAACTCAAGCTCATTTCCAGCAGTGCATCCAATTGCGCGCCGGTTTCGACTGTCACCTTAGCTTGATTGTTAAATACACCGATGCCAATGGCCGTCACGATGCTGTTGTCAGCAGAGGTGTTGGGAGTATCCTTTCCGTTCTCGTCCTTCTTCCCAGGTTGTTCTTCCGCTGTGCTCTCTGCGGATGTGGTAAAACTTTGTTCAAGGGTAGCCGAAACTTCTAAGTTGTCATTCGATTGAACCACCGAGTTGCTGCCAAAGATTACCTGTGAGTCGTGTTTGCTATAATGGAAGGCGAGACCACCACCTACTTGCAAAGTGGACTTCGCATTCGCCCCGCCCGAATTTGACTTACCCTCATAATCATCCGTCGAGGATGCAAAGAGGTTATCAAAAACCGATTTATCCCAATCAAATCCGTTATCCTCTTCTTTGGGCTTTGTTGGATCATCTGGAGCAGGTTCTTCCTCCTCTTCTTCCGGGGCCAAACCGGCTTCGGCCTCGGCGGCGTTGCTGGCAGCAAGCTCCGCTGTGATTGTCAGCGAAGCAACGGACGCGAGGGAATGCAATGAGCTAAGAATAAAATCTGTTGCACTCAACTGCAAAGGTAGACCGAGCATCAGAGGCTCTGAATTCCAACCGCTTGCATTGGCAGAAGTCAGCCGAATTTGCTGTGCATTCGTGAAGGCTTCCGTTCCGGTCTCATTGCTGACGTCAGCCGCCAAACTTACCAAGTATCGCTGACCATGCTGCAGATAGTTTCCAGTCGTATTCCAATCAGCTGATCCCCCACCAATCGCTGGGATATAAGCGGTTGCGTCAATATCTGCATTTGGGCTTTGCCATACCAGAGTACCCGAAGCGTTCTCAATAACCCGATCCTTGATACTGCGTCCCGGTTCAAGNTAAACGACNCTCTGGCCATCNTCAAAAGGCCGAGAGCGATTAAGGCTATTGCTNAGTGTGATGACCCCTTCATCGATGCTTCCTGCATCAAAGGATCGTTTGTTGACGGCAGCACCGCCATCGAGATCGATCACATGAGGATTTGCCCCACTCGTGTTATTAGCATCCCATTCGGCGGCGGCTAACGCATCGTCTTTCGTTGCTGCTAACTGGATATAACGTGATTCATCGACCAATGTCGATGGTCTGTCCGTTAGTCGAACAACATAATACTCCGTCTCGCCGTCACCAGTTAAACCTTGAATTTTTTTGCCCAGCGATGATGAATATACGACGATGTCATCNGAGATCGTCGCCCAATCGGCCATGTTTCCGTCCGGAACTTCGATATCGTAAAGAGCGATTCGATCTCTAGCAGTATCGACGTATCCCGCTGGTTCCGAGGAGACTTCCCAATGCGGACTATTGTCGTAGTCAATTGTTGCAAGATTAATGCTCGTGTTGCCTTGGGANGGGTAGAGTCCCGGCCCTGTNTAACGGTACACCGTTGCAGCAGCTAAAGTAGATTGAACAGTATCTCCCTTGATGATCCTGGGGACAGATTCAGAGGATTTGTAAATAGCAGCGGGCAAAGTCGGGTCGAATTCGAAAGAGGCACCAACAGGCCCAAGGTTCTTCTGCAAAGCTACCACCTTGCCTTGGATGTCGGTCTTGACGGTTGCTGTGGAGAATTGAAGGCCGATTGCAATCGCTGCCGTACCGTTGGCATAGAGTCCTGAAACCGCAGCGGTTCCGGTCTCGGTCTCGCCACTCGAAGCGATGTTAGCACGACGACCGGCGATGATTTCCGCCCCCTGCGCAACGGTGGTAGTGGCAACAAGATTCGCCCACGAAGCACCTATCGATGCGGCAAGCTTGGAAAGCGATCTACCTTGGTCAGACTTCTCCTTTTCCTTGGCGGTTTCAGTTTCCGTGGAAGCACTCGTAGCCGCATTCGATGTGATGTTGATGGATCCGTCAGACAGGATCTTCACTCCCGACTGAATGTCCACGATCGCCTTTGCAGTCGCTTGCGCGTACCCCACGCTGATCAACTCACTTTTTGCAAGCGAGCTGGCATCCGAACCAGCCGACGCATTTACCTCAGTGGTTTCCGCTGAAGATATCTCGGCTCCATTATTGATCGTGATGGTCGATTCGGAAGACTTGACCAAGACCTTCAGAGGTAGCGCGATAAGATCCTGAAGCTTGGAAAGAAACGGGTCGACAAAGAAATTCGATTGGAGGGTACTCAAACCGAGAACGTCCTGAAGAGCTTTATCCTCCGTCTCAGCGGTCAGAATAACGTTTTTACCCTCGAGTTTCGCATTTGCACCGACGTTGATCGAGGCCGATTTCGCAAGGTAACCCGAAGGCAAAAGGTTTTCGAGTTCGGCTATGCCGAAGCGGATCGCTAAAAGATCAATATCGCCTCCTTCAGCTAAATCGCCATCCATNGCAGTCGANAGGGTCACATTGGANTCAACCTTGATTTTTTCTCCAACAGCTTGNATATCCCCCCCTCGGGTAAAGAGATCCGACTCAAACGAAATCTCNTCNCCACTGGAATTTGAGTCCTCGTCCGATTCGCCGAAGAGGATCAGACTGGCTGCGAAGTTCGAGTCGAGGTTTTTGATTCGAATCGTGTCCTTTCCGCCAAGTCCTTTGATCGTCAAGGATTCCGAGGGAATATTGAATTCGAAGGAGTTGTTGTAGGTCGAACCGTCGGATGTAACTCGCTGACGAGGAAACGATAATTTGATCCGGCTATTGGTCGGATTGCTGTCGTCTTGCAAGACTAACTCATCGCCAAACATCGACCCCGAAATCACCCGATTCGCAGCGGTTCCACCCACGATTGTCACTGGGTCCAAGCCCGTATAAACAACGGTGCGGCCCTTTAAAGTGATCGATCCAGATTGCTCAGAGGCCGTGGGCAACAAAACGTCGTCGCTCGTTCCGTCCGAAACGCTCAAGCCATCGATGATTTTCGGGTCGCTACTTAATCCGCCGGCAATTGAACCCGATAAGGATCCGTTCTGAAGAAATCGAAATTTGTCGCTCGTAGCATCTCTACCTTGAAGATTCTCAAACCCTTGAAATGCAGTTTGCACAAGGTTGTCTTCTTTACCCACCGAGACGCTCCCGACATTGGCAGCGGAGATACTCCAATTGACACTACTTCCGGCGTCTCCAGGGCCGATCAAGGTGTCAGTCAACGACGTTCCAATCCAGCTTTCAATGCGAAGTGCACCAGCGACACCGGTAGCTGTCCTGGAACCTAGATTCACCGCAACGGCGCTCGATCGCTGTGAGTAGCTAATTGTGTCACTTGCGGGCCCAACCCCAGGTGCTGTCTCTCGATCGATGCCACCGTCGATGGCCCCGGAGATCGATCCACTGTTGGTTATCTGAAAACTATCCGCAGCACCTCCTCCACTTAAGTTTTCGATGGAAGAGAAACTGGTCGATGTATTCAGGATCCCAGAGTCCAGACCTTCAATGGACCATTGGTTGGATTGCTCAGGCCCAATGAGTGTATCTAAACCCGTTCCACCTTGGAGTTGACCAGTTATAGACCCCGTTACTCCATCCACATTTCGAACGGTAAATTGGTCTTTGGCAGAACCACCAGTAAGGTTTTCAATGTTTGAGAAAGCACCATCGAAGCCCATTTCCCCTGCATTCGTCGCATCGATCACCCATTCGAAGTCGACATTGGGACCCGTCAAGGTATCCTGACCTGCCCCCCCATCGATTTTCACCCGGTTGGGGATGTTATTTCCAAGTACTACAGTGTCATCGCCTGCTGCGGTGTTCACTTCGATAGTCGTGGGTGCAAAACGACTATTGCCAACTCGTGTCACCATTCCATTGACACTCAGGTCGACGACAACACCTTCGTTGGTAGAACCCGAAACCACTTGAAGACTTGCTTGGTCAGCCCCACTGGTCAGATCCGCGGTTAGAGTCCCGTTCTCAAAACGAATGAATGTCGGACTGAATGTCGGGTCTGTCGATACATTGACGATTCGATCCGCTCCGCTTCCCAAGTTAACGAAAAGCAGTTGCGATGGATTAGGGAAGGAAAATGAATTCGAGCCACTGGTAAAACTCAGTCCTTGGAACTTCAGCGACGAATTACCCGTAGTATTCAAATCGGCATCGGCGAACTCGACCGAACGATCAAAAATTGACCCCGTGAAAACTCGTTGACCCACAGAACCAGACAATGGTTCATAGCGATCCAATCCAACAAATACCAGGGACTTGGAACTCACCGTCGCTGAGCCCGACTCATCGGAACCCGCAGGTTGATACGCCAGCAATTCCCCTGCACTGTTTTCCACTGCGATGCCGTCCAAAGCACGTAGACCGCCAGTGATTGAACCGCTGACGGATCCCGATGGCTTGATGATGAAAGCATCGTTGTAATCATCTTGTCCAACGAGTAATGCAAAGCCCTCGAAGGCAGTGCCAGAAACCTCGCCGGAATTCGCGCCGGTGATAACCCAAGTAGCCTGATCCTTGGCCGGCAGAGGACCACTGAGTCTGCTGGAACTTCCCTGTCCGACGAATCGATTGATATTCGCGACACTAGGAATTCCTGGAGCAACAGTCGTAGACAAGTCGATCTGAACCGCCGAGCCTCGGGTTGAATAGTCAATCGTGTTTACAGACGGAGCGTCAGGATCAACCCTTCCGCCGTCCAGTTTGCTCGAAAGCTGTCCGCTTGCACTAAAAACAAACGTATCAGCCTTGCTCCCCCCCTGGATCGCACCGAAATTAGAAAAGTTCTTTCCGTTGAGCTTTCCAGAGTTAGAGCCAAGGATCTGCCATGCTGATTCGCTATCAGGGCCTTGTAGTTCGTTCGCGCCAAGACCCCCATCGATAGTCCCGGTGAGTCCTTCTGCGGACATGACTCGAACAACATCCTTCAGACTACCACCCGTTGCGTTTTCAATCCCCGAGAACTGGATAGACTCATTGAGGATACCGGAGTTTTCAGAAAGTATGCTCCACGAAGATGCGAGGTTTGGCCCCAAGAGCGTGTCAGTTCCATCCCCTCCGACAATCTGGATCGATTCGTAGGAACTCGTAACTATTTGAATCTGATTATCTGACTTGCCACCCGTCAGCTCAATACGCTCAAAACCTGTAAGCAGAAAAGTCTTGCTACCTACAATAACTTTGTCGCTATGGAGGGTGATGTTAGAATCATCCGAGACGGCTAATCGATCCATGCCCGTACCCAGCATTGAAATCGACACCGCCGGCAAACGGGCGACATCTAGTTTTAGAGAGTTGTCGGCAGCATTCCCCGAAATTCGCACGCCACCATTGTTTGCGGAGCTTGCCGATGCAGTCGCGATGATCGTGCCGTTCTGCAGCAATTGATATTGACTCGCCTGCGAACTGTAGGATATCACCAACTCCTCTGTGGTCAGCGATGCGGGGATTTGCAAATCCGCAGCAAGCAGCATCCGTGGTTCCAACGGTTCATAGGACTGAGGTCGGAAAGCCTCTCGATTGGGTCGCTTCGTCCCACCGAGAATCTGCCGACTTGATCGCCCGGCCGAATCGCTCTCCGATGGCAAAGTCATCAACCTGGCAAAAAAGCTTTGGATCTGATTGGCCAATTTCGTTACGCCACGAAGCGACAACGAATTGCGGAGCAGACGCTTAAAGAGTTTTCTGCGCAATAATGTCAGAATGTGTTTTGCACGTCGGAGGAACGACTCTGTTTTTTTCATAAACAAAACCAATACAATCGCGTTGGATGGGTGACTACCGAACGATTTTGCAAACGTAAATGAAGCATGTGCCCGCTGGCAAAACGGAGAAATCAGAAAGATGCCTTCGAATTTGTCGATCGGGAGATGGTCGAATGATAGCAAACAATTGAGTAGATTTGCTAGAATTTCGGGTGTAATATAACCAAAGAGTCAAAATCGAATTGAAATCCTGCCCCCGGAAAAATCCGATCCTTGCGGATTGGAGAACAAAGCTACTCAAGGAAAATCCAACACCGATAATCTGTAGCGTTTTTGCGGTTTTTCAGAGAAGCTTGGAGTAATGCAACGAAAGATGGCAGATGTCCCAAAAAACCCCAGGGTTGGCATCCGGCACAGCGACTTCGTTGAGTTGACCATTCATTTTCGTTGCAATCTTCGTTGCCAACACTGCATGATCCTGGAATCAATGCATTGGCTTGAGCCCGCCGACGAGACGGAACTCGAAGCACTTTTGCAGCAACAGCGTCAGCTAGGTCCTTGGAAGGGGCTCATTCTGACGGGATCCGAGGTAACACTGCGCAAAGATCTATCCGCGATCGTGCGACGTGCAATTGATGCAGGCTTTGAATTCGTTCGAATCCAAACCCATGGTATGCGGCTGGCCGATGAGAGTTATTGCCGGGAATTGATTGATGCGGGGGTCAAGGAATTCTTTGTCAGCATCACTGCGGCCGATGAGCAGTTGCACGATCGAATCACCCAAGTCCGCGGGTCGTTCCGCAAGACCCTCGAAGGCCTTACGAATTTGTCTAAATTTCCGGAAGTCAGGACCCTGACCAACACGGTCGTCACGGCGCTGAGTTATCAGTCATTACCCGATGTGGTTCAGAAGCTCAAAGATCTAGCGAATTTGACGGAGATGCATTTTTGGACTTACTGGCCGATGTCATCCGCGGACGACTTGTCGCTGTGTGTTCCCCATCCGGTGGCTGCGGAATACCTTAAAAAGGCGATCACCTTGGCGCGATCCTACGGCCGTAAAGTCGAAGTGAAGAATTTCCCACAATGTTTGCTTGGGAAGTATGCAGATGCACTTTGTAACGATCAACCGGAACTGCGGATTGACCCCCGGTTCTGGACAGAATTTCACCGCAATGGATTCCATCAGTGTTCCTACAAGTCGGTGTGCGCATCGAAGCAATGTTTAGGCATCAATACCGCTTACGCGAATCGTTTTGGCTGGCACGAAGACATCCTCAAGCCTTATTCGACTTCCGAGTACGATTCATTGGACGTGATACGATGACCAAGGTGATTGCCATCACCGGCTGTATGGGAAGCGGTAAGACAACACTAGCTGAGCATCTGCATCGGTTGATCCCAGGAACAAGAGTGCTTTTTGAAGATGATTTTCAAACGATGACTCAGATGAACTTGCTCGAACTCGAACAGTGGAGAAATCGAGGTTCGAGCATTGGGGAGCTAAATCTCAACGGCTTTGATGAAGCGATTCGACAAGCCCTGAAGGTAAGCGATCAGAGAACATCCAAGGGAGCAAGGCTCTTGATTATCGAAAGTCAATTTGGCAGAGCGCATCCATCCTTGGCAGATCTAATTGACTTTCAGATTTGGATTGAAGCCCCCCTGGATATCTGCTTGGCTCGCAAAATACTCCAACTCTCTTGCATCCCTCCAGGCAACTCGCTTGGCACATTGAGCCTGGGAGAAATAATCGAGTTGTGCAAAGTCTACCTCACATCCACAGCCGGACTCCTACGCGAACAAAGCCTACGAGTTCGATCCGTTTCCGATGCTGTATTAGTTAACGAGAAAACCACTGCCGGTATGGTCGACGCCGCACTAGAAATCATCCTGAATCGAGCATCAGCAACCCTTGGTTTTGAAAACGATTCGCTTTAATCCAAGGATTTCGGGTTTGCATTGCCCAAGCACAATGCTGATACTTGACCCTCAACTTCTTATTGCCTCGTAACCCCCGAATCTCTTTTACCAATAATTACATCCCATGGCACCTGTGAAATTCGAAGAGGAGCTTCCGAAACGAATAGCGATCGTCGGTGGGGGTACGACCGGATGGATGGCCGCGGCGCTACTCGGCAGATGCTTCTCTCATTTGGGGATCAAGATTACGGTCATCGAGCCCCCTGNCAAGCGGGGTAAAGGTGTGGATGAAGCGACCATTCCGTCGATCCATCGCTTGATCGAAAATTTAGGGATCTCCGAAAACGAGTTCATGGTGGCATGCGATGCAACGTTTAAGCTCGGGATTCAGTTCAGCGATTGGCTGCAAGTCGATCGAGATTATTGGCATCCTTTTGGAATCTGCGGCGCTCGAATTGATAATAGGGATTTGTTCCAGTTCTGGTTTTCGGAAAGATCGCAAAAACGTATCTTGCGGCCCTACCATTCCTACTCGCTCCATTGGGGGGCATCGCTGGCGTCGAAAAGCCCGCATTTGTTTGGAGGGATTTCCCCCATTTCCCATACCAAATCGTATGCATTTCACATGGATGCGGAGAAATTCGCCGATTACTTACAGACGTATGCAACGCAGACGCTGGGGGTCGAGTATCTGTCCGATACCGTCGAGGGTTTCAGTCCCAACGGACGTGGGGGTATAGCCCAATTGAAGCTCGCTTCTGGCAATTCCGTGCCAGCAGAATTCTTTTTGGACTGCACGGGGATTCAATCGCAGTTGGTCGAGCATTTCCTGGGTGTGGAATTTATCGACTGGAGTAAGGAATTACTGTGCGACCGCGCGGTGGCGATTCGAAACACGGTAGCCGGGCAGCTACCCCCATACACCCGCGCCGCGGCGCTTGACGCAGGATGGTATTGGAACATCCCCCTGAGCAGCAGGACAGGTTTTGGATATGTCTATTCCAGTAACCACACCGACGACCAGGCTGCCTTGGAGAGATTACGATCCTCAGTCATGCCCGACGATACCCAGCAAAGCAACTCCAGCGAACCGCTATTCCTGAAATTACGAGTCGGCAGGCTCAAGGAGTTCTGGAAGGGCAACGTGGTCGCCATCGGACTTGCCTCGGGATTCATCGAGCCATTGGAATCAACGGGGATCCACCTGACTCAAGTCGCCTTAGAACTCTTGATGGAGCTTTTGCCCGACCGACGCAGCGATGATTCAATAAGGAATGCCTACAACAAGAGAATGACATCGCTGTATGATGAAGTAAAGGATTTCGTTCAATTGCACTATGCGCTTTCGCGAAGGGAAGAAGATTTCTGGCGAGATGCGCGCGAGGCTTCGATGAGTTCCTCACTGACCGAGCGGCTTGCCTTGTACGACGATTGTGGTTGGATCGACGACCTGAGGAACGATGGTTTTCAGGAAACAAGCTACTATCACATTCTGACGGGTAATGGACGATTGCCTCGGAGGCCCTCTGCCTTGGCACTAGCCAACGATCCGAATCGAATACAATCAGTCTTTCAGGAAATCCTCAAACAGAACGAGGAAATGCTCGCTATGCTCCCCTTGCATCGGGAGATGCTCGACTGGATCTACTCCGCCGGTCAAGTCGATGCGTTGCCTCCCGGAAGACTTATCTGATGGACTCAGAATCCCGCCCCAAGGAATCGCTCGCGCCGGGTTACTTGTGCGTTGATCGCTTCCTAGCGAATCCCATCGTTGTATCGGCACTGCACCATTGCTGGATTCGTGGTTGGATCGATCGTTGGATTCTCGACGGTGTCATTGAATTTGACGATCCACCACCTAATGCGTCAGTGCTTGAGGCTGTGCTCAAGGATGCACGGATCGCTACGGTTCATGACGATTCGTTGGTACTGTCGGCAGAGTTCAAACAGGCTTGGAGTTACTCCGATTTGATGACGACCAAGCTTGAGTTCTGTCGGGAAATTCTCTCCGACATCGAAGCCTTTGGCTTGTGGCTAGAGAACCCGTTAGGATTTCAAGGGCATAGCAAGTTGTTCGGAATGTTCGACTACTCCAGGTGCATCGAGATTGAGCCGAGCAATATTCAATCGACGGCCCGATGGGTCAAGTTGACCACGGTGCTCAGCCGTTACGAAGCGCCTCTGTTTTTCAAAACGACTCCTTGGGAAGAGCATCGCTCATGGTTGGAACTTGGAGGAAACAGTGGTGAATTTGCTATGCAAGTCTGTAGGCGGTTTCCCGATCTACACGCCACTGTCCTGGATCTACCCGTCGTATGCNATTTNGGCAANAANCACGTNGANTCCTTTGGNATGTCCGANCGTGTTGANTTTCAGGCNAGCCATTTTTTTGGCGATTTCCTCAATGATTCCCCTGANAATCNCNCAGATANAAAATACGACTTGATCAGTTTTAAGTCCGTGCTTCACGATTGGCCTGACGAGCATGTTCTGGAATTNATCAAGANAGCGTGGGGGAAATTGATCCCCGGGGGCCGATTCGTGGTGATCGAACGGGCCAAATTTCAAGGTTCGTCCGTACCTCTTGGGCTCGGACAAGCTCCTGTCTGGATGTTTTGGAACTATTATCGATCCCCAGCTTTTTATGAGTCGATTTTGCGGAAGCATTTCAATGTCAATGCGGAGACTCAAATCGTCCACGCAGATATGACTTGGATGGTCACGCAGGTTGTAAAACCCCTCACTTAAACAGGCGCATTCCGATGAGTGGTAATTGGCTCAAACGCATCGCATTGGTTTGCATGACTCCTGAGGTCGATGCCCAAGAGCGTAGCGAGGCGCTGCCTAGCTACGGCATTCACCGTATTCAGGCTGCCATTGTCGCGAATCCAGCATTTGCCAATACCGAAGTGCGGATCATCGACTTAGGTTCGGAAGATGACGATTCGTACGTTCAGGAGTTGCTTCGCTTTCGGCCGCAACTCATCGGCTACTCTTTATTCGTTTGGTCAACGAACTGTTTGGTAAAAGTCGCACGAAATCTAAGGAAGCTCGATCCGTCGGTAGTGCAGGTATTTGGAGGTCCTTCCGCACGATGCGCACTGTTGGACCTGACGCCCTACGCACCAGCGTACCAGTATGCAGATTGCCTGGTGATCCGTGATGGCGAGGAGGCGTTTAATCAGATCGCAATGTCTTTGAACGAATTGCAGGATCGCACACGCACGATCAAGGCGTTGGAGTCTATCGGGGGTGTTGAAATACCGACACCAATCGGTTGGTATCGCAGCGCGTTGCCCGTGGGACTTGGAAAAATGGATCATCTCCCATCCCCCTACCAAATGGGGCTCATGCGATACGGTGCCTTCGGATACTTAGAGACTTTCCGAGGTTGTCCTATGTCGTGCCGTTTTTGTGAATGGGGAATGGCGGATGTCAGTCAAGGTTGTTTCTCTGAGGATTATCTGACTCGGGAACTTGAAGCCCTTGCAGGGTTTGCCCCGCAGGCCGTTTTTGACGTCGATTCGGGATTGAACCTCAATGCGCAAGCGTTTCGAAACCTTGCCAATGCGGAAAAGAAAGTCGGAGTTTTGAAAAAGACCGGACTGTGGTGCGAAATTTACCCGTCGAAAATCAAGCCGGAACATCTGGAATTCCTAGCCGACTGTGGCCCAACGTACTTAGGGGTTGGGCTTCAGTCTATCCAGCCAACGGTTCTGAAGAATTTAAATCGACCGTTTGGAAAAGAAAATTTCGAGAATGCGATTGCTCAATTGCAAGGCGTGGTTGAATCGATTGAGATTCAAATCATCTTTGGACTCCCGACCGACACCCCGGCAGGATTCAAAGAGACTCTAGCATTTGCTAGGAGCCAAGGTGTAGGCGTAAGGGTTTATCATTGCTTGGTACTTCCCGATGCGTTGCTGACCAGAGGGAAGCCGGAATGGAATATGGAGTTTTGTCACCAAACCCTCTCGATGCAATCATGCGTGGGTTGGTCGCAGTCCGACATCCTTCAGATGAGACATTTTCTGAACGAAGAGATTCAGAAGTGCGGTGGTAAAGCGGGGCAATTTTGGTGGTCGTTTCCGAAGGCGAACCACCGAATGGCGTCCTTAGCAACAGGTTTTGCGGTCTGATCGATTTCGGTAGAACTCAGGTAGAGGGTGATGCACTGTGATTGCCAAACGGACCGGCAGAAAGGTTTGCCTTATCGGGCTTTACCCCAAACGCGATCCTGCGATGCCTGAGAGGATCTCCAACCATGGGCTTCGAATGGTTGAGGCAACGCTCAGGGCGGCCAATTTACCTGATTTGGAACTCGCAGTCCTCGATGTGGTTGACGCACTACCGGAGGAACTCTTCGAGGAAATCCTTGCACTTGACCCTGACATTGTTGGGTTTTCAACTTACCTGTGGTCCTTGCCTGTTTTTGATCAAGTAGCTAGGCGTTTGCACCGTCAGGACGCTACAAGAACCATTGTGTTTGGAGGTCCCTCGGCGCGGCCAGCGATGTTCAATCAATCGCCTTTTCAGGAGCTTAGGCAGGTCGCAGATATTTTGGTTACAGGTGAAGGAGAACATGCCTTTCTGGAAATAGTCAGTTCCACCAATCGTTCCGTGGACGCATGGAAGAGCATCCCAGGCCTTGCACTATGGAACGGGGAGACCTGGCATAACACACTAGTACGCCCTCTGAGTGACCTCAACGAACTTGCTTCTCCTTATGCGATGAAAATCGTTCCTCATGGAGGGCTGGCGGTACTTCAAACCTACCGTGGTTGCCCCTTTACTTGTGCGTACTGTGAGTGGGGAACGATGGAATCGCCCAAGCGAGTTCGCACAGAAGACCACCTCATCGAGGAGTTGACTGCACTGGAAATCAGCAACCCGGTCGGTGCTCTGATGGTCGATGCAGGTCTGAACCTCAACGAACGTGCGTTCAAGGAGCTTGCCAGAGCCTCTGAGGCTACCGGTTACTTTCGCAACAAGCGATTGATTTGCGAGGTTTATCCGGCGAAAATCCAGAAACACCATATGGATTTCATGAGTCAAGTCGGCGAACCGCTCATTGGCGTGGGTTTGCAATCGTTCGACAAAACGACTCTATCGACCATGGAAAGAACGCTCGAGGAAGAAAAATTCGATGTGCATATCGCCGAGATGACTCGATTTGCACATGTGGCGATCGAAATCATCATGGGACTTCCAGGAGACACCCCTGAAACCTTCCGAAAAACTTTTTGGCGAGCGCGGAGTTACCCTTGCACTCTACGCGTTTACCACTGCGTGGTTCTTCCATCTGCGTTGATGGTACGCTCGCCACCGGAACATCTTCTGAATTATGATCCAAGCTCCTTGAAAATGAGATCTTGCTTGGGTTGGACCGCCGAAGCGATCGAGCAAGAATGCCGATTTTTGTCGACCATAGCCGAACAAAGTGGGGGAGCCATTGGCGAGTTCCTTTGGGTTTTCCCCCCTCCATGAAAACATTGCATGGCACACTGAATTTTTTATGAACACTGGCTGATCCATGAGTACATCGCAACGAATCCTCGATCTCGAAGGAACGGCTTGGCAAGAGCATTCCGACTGCATGCGTGAACTTCGCCAAGGCGTTTGGACCGCTGTAGTGCTAAGAGGGCTTTATAGCACTTCCGAGATGGAAACAATCACGGAGCGACTCGATCAAATCGACGAAGCAAATGTCTTACCACAGAATTGGACTTCAATGCGATTTCCAGAAAGCTTTCGCGGATGGTTTCTTGGTGAAAACCTGAATCTGCTCGAAGAAAGCCTGTTCGATTATTTCGACAGAGAACCGATGTTTTCTCGAAACATGCAAAACCTCTTCGCGGACATTCCAGGAGGAACAGAAAGGATTTTCGAAAGGTTTTCCAAGCTTGATCAGGGGCGCAAATACCTTGCTGCTCCTGGGCCAGATATCAACACGAAATACCAATTCACTACGCTTCGAGGGCACGCTCAAGGTGGGTACATCCCCATCCATTGTGATAACGAGCAAGCTTGGAGACCCTCCTATGAGCATCTTTTGAGCCAGATCCAAGAGAACCTCTTTTCGTTTGTATTGATGATCGGTAAACCCGATGGCGGAGGTAATCTGAAGATCTACAATCATCGAATACCAGTTGGCCAAAGGAGCACCATCGATGAAGCTCGTTACGCCAAAACAGATCAAACCTTCATCAATGATTACGTAGAGATCGATTTGAAAGCAGGGGATCTGGTTTTGGCCGACTCAGGTTCGCATCCGCATGAGGTCACTAAGGTAATCGGAACGAAAACCCGATGGACCATGTGCAGCTTTATGGCCGAAGCCAAAGGCAAACATGCTGTATACTGTTGGGGGTAATCATGGACACCGACCTCCCCCCCTATTTTGAAAATGTACTTGACTCCTACGAACGCGGGACTCACAACCGCTGCGTTCACTTAGGCTATTACGCGGCAAACACGCTTTGCTCGAACTGGACTTTGCAGGAGGCTCAAGAGGAATTCGATGAGCGACTTTTGAGCGAAGCGGCTTTGATCCCCGCGCAAAAAGTCCTTGATGTTGGATGTGGCCTCGGTGGCTTGGTCGATCGTATCAATTCCAAATACAATCGCATGAATATTGTTGGCTTGAGCAACGATCCTAGGCAACTTGAGATCTGCAATTCGATCCGCCCAAAAAATCATAACTCTGTTGCCTGGGTAGAGGCCGATGCCTGTCTTCTCCCTTTCCCAAGTGCATCCTTTGACCGCGTGTTTTGCATCGAAGCAGCGTTTCATTTCGGATCGAGACGGCGTTTTTACGCAGAAGCCCAAAGGGTGCTAAAACCAGGCGGCCAGTTGATTTGCACCGACATCATTCTTCGCGAATCGTCGTTCCAATTCCCCATTAACGCTCGGTGCGATTCGGGACCACAAGTAAACGATACAGAAGCGTTCACCAAGCGATCGATACACTCGCTCCTCCTGTCTGCCTTTGCTCCTTGGCCCGATCCATGGTACTCCATGGATTCCATGCAAAACGAGATTATTGAAGTCGGATTGACTGCGCCGCAGATTCAAGACTGGACACTTCAAACGTCACCATCCTACCAAGGTATGGTCTCCCANNCTAAGCCCCAAGGGGACCATGGAACTAGGGATACGATGCTGGCAGCACTATCGACCCTTCGGTTTCTACATCTAAACCAGTTACTTCAATATGTTTATTTCACCTGCGTGAAGAACTATTGAGGACACAATCCCCATTCCCCGATTGTATTCGCATCCTAGCGTGTAACGACTCTACGCGCCCCGTAGTACAAAGTCCAAAAAGTTGCCCCGCTGCGGTCAAGACCGCAGGCCATATGCCCGACTCGCTCTTGCGCGATCGACCCAAGATACCGTCTGTAGGCTTGTTGCACTGAATCCGGTATCGAATTAGTAATCAGTGCGACCCATACATCTTGGATCGATTCAACGGATTGCTCAAGATCGTAAAGATTGATGTCATAGGAAACTCGCTGGGAGCCCTCATCGGCCACCTCGAGCACAAGTAGATCAGGATTCTCTGGACAGCTACCACCCAGACGCTCAACTAGTCTTTGGTACGCCTCCGCTACGAACTCGCGACTTACTTGCTCGACCGATCCTCTCCATACTTCAAGCGCCTCTCTTGCCGGTAAGTGTGTCAATATTTTGTACTTGGAAACAACGGCCGATGCGGTGCCACTCAAAGGCCACTTGTATCCCAAGAAAAGAAGTTGTCCTGGTTCAAAGCGGCCGCTGGTTGCCACGTCATTGTCAACAATTTCCCTAGGATGCAATTCGAGATAAATTTTCCCTATCCATCCATGCTCTCCTAACTCCCAGCCGAAATGGACTCGCCAAGCCTTTGGAAAAAAAGTCTTTAGTCGGTTTAGGTTCTCGTTACGTAAGTTCATCCACGTGAACGGCAAGAACAAATCGGGGGCAAACGCCTGATGGAACGCTCGGCTTTCAAACGAAACTAGCAGACGCATCGGAAAAACCCCAGAAGCATCAACCCGCACGGAACGCTCGAGGTCGAACTCAACACCACGATCCTTGGCTTGCCATAATACCGCCTGCAAGCCGATGGCATCCATTGCGATGAATTCCGCGATGAGCTCTTGGATGGATTTGCCAGCTCGCATGAATGTGCTAATTTCTACAATGTTCGTAAATTGTATCCTGTAAACTTCTCTGTCAGTATAAACGGAATACTGCTCGAAGATCAAAAGCTATGGGGTCATTGGACAACGATCGGAATAAAAGAGTGCATGAGTTAATCTTTGTGCCGATGACTTCGGACGCAAAATACAGAAATTACTGCTCGTGGGACTATGCCCCGCTTGATAACGGGGAAGGTAAACTTCGACCGAGCGCCTTACTTTATTTTGCGATCTCTGAGCAGTTGCATCGAGATTTTCTTTGTGCTGCAATCGCAGACATTCAAGCTACTCACGGTCTGTATGAGTCCGTTTACGGTATCAAACGCGTTGACAACCGCTGGACGTTGGAGATTTACATCTACGACTACGATCGCACCAATCGTCACAGATCATGGAGCAACCTATTTGGCCGATCCGATGGTGCCTTGAAAAGTCCATTGCCGGTTCGTGAGTCAATACCGTACTTTATGTTCTCGTTCGATCTTGATGAACAAGTCGCATCCAACAATGGTAGACTCGACGTTGCCCATCTCTACATCGGAAACCCCGGTAGCTCAGTTTCCTCTGGAATTGCCTATCGACAAGACGCTGCGGGAATGAGCATGGAGAATTTCTACTTTTTCTTCGATGCCAAGAGCGAGCAAGCGAAAATCATCGACAAGATGACGGAATCCGTGTTCTGGGATGTAAAAGACGAGCAACTTGGCCAGCTACTAAGGGACGAGCTAAGGTACTGCGATACCATCTGCTTAGCTAACAAACCACAATCCGACACGATCTACTACTCCGGAATCGACATTCACCAACTTCTGTTTTTTTGTGAATGGCAAAAGTACCCGCAACGATTTACCGAATTCCTGATGGCCAATACCTTCCAATTAGATCATTTGAAATACGACGTAGGAGTGGATTATCGTTGGCGGGATGGACTCCTTGAATTTGTAAAGTCTGGTATATACGGTTGCTTTTAAACACGGAACCAGTAACACTCGGCGTCAACGAGGAAGCAGCTTCTAAATAGTAACCCAAAGTGTCAACGAGGCAACAGCGCTCGGATCCGTTCG
>B570J29622_100007_pt1 | contig 26360 bp, 20 predicted proteins | sample LakMenEpi15Jun10_FD_29622 | JGI IMG/M metagenome (IMG submission 29622) | reverse complement strand
GGTTCCAAGCTTTATTCGGCGGTACGGTTGAAGAATGGCAATACCCTTATCGGGACCGGCGATGGGCACAGAGTAATTGAAGTTAGCCCGGAAAAAGAGATTCTGTGGCAGATACAGGAAAAAGAGCTAGCGGGGGTCCAGTTGGCTTGGATCACCATGGTTGATCGCCTGGAGAACGGGAATACTTGGATCGTTAACTGCCATGCAGGCCCTGAGAACCCTCAAGTGCTTGAAGTTACCCCGGAGAAGAAAGTGGTTTGGTCGTTCAAGGATTTCGATCGGTTCGGAAATGCTCTTCCCGTTGCGATTCCGTTTCAGCGTTAGTTTGGTTCGACGGCGTTTGGCGCAGGGCTGCTTGTCCGTTCAGCTAATGAACGGCAGGCTTTTTTCTTAAAGCTCTTAACACAGGACTTATCAAAGTGGTGGGAGGAAACTGACACGTTTCCCACCCATTGAGCGAGTGTGAATTCAAGGTTAANGGGGCGGTATCTAAGNTCTGCCGGTAGGGAATTGTTAGATTACGGGCAAATTGTGTCCTTTTGTCGTAGGCGAGTTGCAAAAGTGGCCGTTTGAAAAAAAGGATCTTTCAGTTATCCTAGTGACCTACACGCCCCTCCGATGACAGTTTCCTTTTCCTTACGCAGCGTCCGTTGCGTCCGGACGCCGCGTGAAGGTGTATTCTTTCGCACTTTGTGTGATGGTTTTGCTCATCGTTTGGCAAAGTTAGGCTTGAGTGGCGGAGCTCCAGGGCCTACAAGTCCTTGAATTAGCATGGCTTTTTTAGAAGAGTAGTTGAAAGGCAGTCATTATGCGCGTTTTGGGAATCAGCCCATTGGACAAAGATTCNACAGTGTCCTTTGTTGAAAACGGGAGGATTCTCTTTGCCTGNGGAGAGGAAAGGCTCAGTCGCGTCAAGCTTCAAGATGGCTTTCCCAGCCTAGCNTTNGAGTTGGGGCTAAAGCGAACTGGTTGGACTCTTGATTCGATCGACGTGGTGGCTTATTCCTTTTTTGACGGCAAGGAAGAGGCGAGGCTGATCAAGGAGTCGCAAGACTACGACACACAATGGCAGAAGAATTCATCGAGTGAGCCATCGTTGGCGATTTTGCGCCAGAGGACCGACGGAAGCTACCGTCCGGACTTATCGACGAGCGTCCCGGGTTTGGATCCCTCGAAAGAATTTGCGGACAAGAAGAGTTGGTGGAAGCGGAAGGCTTATGAGCAAACCTTGCGGTCGAGTACTTTCGATCGCATGGCGCATGAGAGATCTTTTAAGAAGTGGATTGAATTGGCGGTTGCGGACCACACGAAGTGGACTGAGGTCTTGGAGTCTGAGTTGGGCAAGCGTGGGTTGTTAGGCAAGCTCAAGCGGTACAATCACCACCTCTGCCATGCTGCGAATGCTTTTTATGCATCGGGTTTCGATCGCTCTTTGATCATCTCCTTTGACGGCTATGGATCCGGTAATTGCGGAGCTGTGTATGTCGGTTCGGACAAAGGCTTGGAGAAAGTGCATGAGTTCAAATTCCCGAACTCGTTGGGACAATTCTATGAGTACGTGACTTCTGCTCTGGGATTCCGCCCGAGTCGCCACGAAGGGAAGATCGTCGGATTGGCGGCTTATGGTAATCCAGAAGTTGTTGGTCCGATTTTGCGAAGTCGATTCGAGGGGCTTGAAGAGGGTGACATTCGAATCATCAATGCATCGAACTACTATCTTTCGCGATATATGGCTCAAAATTTCGCGATGCGAGATGTCGCTGCTGCCTATCAGACAGTACTTGAAGAAGTCGCTAAGAAGGTCGCTGGCTATTGGTTGAAGAAGACCGGTTGCGAATACGTTTGTCTTTCCGGTGGTGTGAATGCAAACGTCAAGCTCAATCAGCGAATCCAAGAGTGCGAAGGTGTTAAGGGGGTCTACGTTTACCCGAACATGGGTGACGGAGGTTGCGGTACTGGCGCGGCTTATGTCGCAAGTGTCGAATCGGGGATTCGTCCCGAAAGAGTCGACAGTGTTTACTTGGGACCCGATTACAGCGATGATGAAATTGAGAGTTGCTTGAAGGCAGCGGGTGTTCACTACAAACGACTTCAGGAACCTGAAGTTGAGATCGCTGCTGAGCTTGCTAAAAACCGAATTGTTGGCAGGTTCAATGGGCGTATGGAGTATGGCCCGCGGGCTTTGGGGAATCGATCGGTTCTGTATCAAGCCAAAGAACCAGAAGTCAACTTATGGTTGAATCACCAGCTTGGGCGAACCGAATTCATGCCATTCGCACCAGCTGCTCTTGATGAGAGCAAGCACGAGTTGTTCAAAAACATTGAAGGTGGGAAGCGAACTGCTCAATTCATGACGATCACCTTTGATTGCACCGAAAAGATGTGTAAAGAGAGCCCAGCAGCTGTGCACATTGACAAGACCGCTCGGCCCCAATTGGTGACAGCTCAGAGCAACCCTAGTTTCCATAAGTTGCTCACCGAATATAAGAAGCTCACTGGACTTTCAGTCCTGATCAATACATCCTTCAATATGCACGAAGAGCCGATCGTATGTTCGCCCGAAGATGCGGTGCGGGCATTCCTCGATGGGCGAATCGACATGTTAGCGATTGGAAACTATTTGGCTTTCCATCCACAGTTGGAGGAAATTGATCGTGAGCGAAGCCACTTGGATAAAGCGGCTTCGGTTTGAGGATCTATTTAGACATTTAACGTTTGTCCGAAAGACTCTTCGCAACCCGGCCGTGAAGAACTTTTAGATATGGGCAATTGATTGAAGCATTTATTTATGTCACAAAAAACAGTGGCTGTGATTGGATTAGGGAGATCTGGAACTACCTGGATTAGCAAGGTGGTCGATAGCTCTCCGTTCGTATTTTATTTGCATGAGCCCGACTATGTAAAAGCTGTCGAGTGTGTTCCTTACGTTTCGGATGTTGATGACTTCGAGGTTTGGGAACGCTACTTAAAGGACTATGTGGACAAGCTGCCAACGACTTGCTCTGCAAGATCGGCTCTGAAGCGACCTTTGTTTCCCAAAGCGTACCTCGGTAGTCTCAGTGCTCGATGGAGCTTCCTGTTATTCCGAGGGCGGTTGAGGTTGGATCAGTTGCTCTACAAAGCCAATGATCGCAGTCCCGCAAGGCGCTGGCCGAAAGCAGTTGATAACGCCGAAGTAATACTTTGGAAAAGTGTTGACCTCGCTGGTAGCATCGGGACGATTCTTAGGGCTTTGCCTGATCAAAAGGTTCTTCATTCGATCCGGCATCCATGTGGCTTTATCGACTCCGTATTGCGAGGGGAAAAGAAGGGGTATTTGGAATCAGCGATTCCCGCTAGTGAAGACGCGGGCTTGTTTGATTTCGCGATGCGTACCAAGGTTGCCCAGCGATTGGGCTTGCGCACAGCGGATTGGATGAAATTCAGTAAAGTGGAACGCCTAGCCTACTTCTGGTTGTGCATCAATGAACAAGCAGCGGAAGACGCGCAAGGTTGCAAGAATTACATGGAGGTTTGCTTCGATGAGTTTTGCTTGAATCCATCGGAATATGCAAAACGGATCTTCGCTTTCCTGGGCATGGAGTTCACTCCCCAAACGCAGCAATTCCTTTCCTCTTCTACTTCTTCGAAATCCAATAAGTACTATTCGGTATCCAGGCAAAGCGATGAAGTTCCGCAGACGTGGAAGCGAAATCTTGACCCGGAATCCATCGATACGATTTTAAGAATCGCGAATTCGATGCCACGTATGGCAGAAGTTATTGCAAGGTTAGGTTGATCAAGTACGCTTTTGGATCCACCCGGCGTGTTTCTTCGTTCCGGTGTAAACCCCGTATTTTCCATAAACGGACGGAAGTTTTGGTTCGATGACGCTTGAACGCCTTCTTGTTTCCTTTCCTAATCTAGCGAACTACGACAAGTCCGCATCGGTGCAAGTTTCTTTCGGGTTCCCACTGCCTGCGGGCTACAGTGCCGACAAGCTAGCGAACTACGAGTTGTCTTGCGAAAACGGGTCGGTCGATCAGTCTGCGTTCCGTCCTTTGGCTTACTGGCCGGATGGATCGATCAAGTGGGTTTCGGTAGATGCATCTCTTTCGCCGAAAGAAGCAACTGGGACGCTTAGATTGCGATCACTAGATGGCATCCGGCAGTCGGAATCGAAGAAGAAGGTTGTCAATCTTAGGACAGTCACGATCGTTGGCCAAGGTCTAAGGATCGCTCGAGACGCCGACAAGACGAAGGCTCAAGGTATTGATTTGCGATTTGAAGTCGCGGGGCCTTGGGGAGAATTTTCCCTCATCAGTGATACTGCTAAACTTCGATCTAACGCACGGGAGTTGTTTACTCATTTCGAAGTCGATACGAGTTTCTCACCACCCGGCTTGCGATACCCGGTCGACGTGAGACTGCGCGGCAAGGCTTGGAAGAACGGTCAGATTGACCTCTCTTGCACGATCTGCAACACGAATCCTTCGAATCACCCGGGAGGGAATTGGGATCTTGGTGAAAAAGGGGCCGTGCTGATCGAGAACTTCTCGGTTGTCATCACTCCAACCGATGCGGAACCCTCGAGTCGACCCGAAAGCGCGAGTCGAACCCAAAGCGAGCATCGAATTGTTATTCGACCCACGGTTGATGCGACAATTCAGACCGCCTCGAAGTCGTTGCATCTGTTTCAAGCTTCGAGTGGTGGCCAGAATTGGAAGTCGCCAACCCATGTGATTGCCGACGGTTCGATACCGTTACCCTTCTGCGGATACCGGTTGAAACTAGATGACAAGCAAGTCGAAGGTTTGCGAGCAACTCCCTATGTCACGCTGCAAAATGGCGAGCAAACTATCGGGGTAGCCGCACGACGATTCTGGGAAAATTTCCCGTGTGCTATTCGCTCTGACGGAACTTGTATTGATATCGCTCTGTTTCCAAGAGAAAGCGGCTACGCTCACGAACTGCAAGGTGGAGAGCAAAAGACCTTCGAGTTCGCTATTTATGAAGGAGAGATATCTAGCGAGGAAGTTCCACTCGATGGCTATTTGCTTCATCCAATCCCCGTGTTTTGTCCCGATTACATCGAGTGTACCACTGCGGTACAAGATATTGTTGCAAAGTCAGCAGAAGACCCAGCAGCTGTTTTGTATGAATCGATAATCAACCAAGCNATCGANGGTAAAGACACTTTCGTTGACAAACGCGAAGCGATCGATGAATACGGTTGGCGAAATTTTGGGGATGTCTACAGCGATCACGAAGCTGTGTTTCACAAGGGACCGAGTCCCTTGGTCGCGCACCTGAACAATCAGTACGACTGCGCTTGGGGGTTTGCCGTTCAGTTCCTGCGGTCTGGCGATCCTCGTTGGTTCGAGCAANTGATCGACATGGCAAATCACGCTTGGGATATCGATACTTATCACACCACACACGACCGGCATCCGTACAACTTGGGATTGCATTGGCACACGTTTCACTACGCAAATGCCAGCACCGGTACGCATCGTGGATATCCGAAGACTTTGTTGGTTGATGAACTATCCGCCGAAGGTGCGGATCTTGATTCGATGGGCTCGACTGGTAAGAGCCTCAAGAAAGTTTATGGGAAAGGTGGCGGTCCATCTGCGTCGCATATGTATTCGACGGGCTGGATGGTCGCTTATTATCTCACTGGCGAACCAAGATACAAAGAAGCTGCAATCAATCTTGCAAACTATGCTTTAGAGCTCGAAGATGGCTCACAAACAAGGTTTCGTTTGCTTTCAAGCCGACCGACTGGATACGCGACGTCGAGTTCCCACGAGTACTATGGCCCAGGCCGTGCNTCAGGGAATAGCATTCATGTTTTGCTTACAGGATATGAACTGACCGGCGAAACAAAGTATCTCGAGATGGTGAATTATCTAATGCGTCGCTGTGTTCATCCCGATCAGGATCTCGACAGCCTCGACTTGCTCAATGCCGAATTGCGTTGGTTCTATACGATGCACCTGCAAGCTCAATGTCGGTTGATCGATCTCCTAGAGACNATNCCNGGCCAAGAGGAGAATCACAAGTACGCTGTCGCATGCTTGTTGCATTACGCGCGCTGGATGCTCAAAAATGAACGACCAACACTCGACCANCCAGAGCACTTGCAATACCCGACNGAGACTTGGGCNGCTCAAGACATCCGCAAGTGGCATATTCCTCGCTTATGCNGCACGATGGTGCCCAACGCGNGAAGAAGGGACNGCAATGATGCAAAAAGCCGATTGGTTTTACGACTATGTGATGCGGACAATTGATGGATTCCCCACCAAGTCCCTCTGTCGACCCGTCGTGTTATTGATGGTCTGTGGATGGCAACGGGAAAGCTTGATTCGTGATTTCGATCGCCTAGCTCCAAAGCAAATTCAACTACCAAGCCAATGGCCTGAACAACAACCCTTCATCCCACAGCGACGAGAAGCTATCGCCAGAGCAAAGAAGATTATGCTTGCAGGTGGCGTCCTCGGATTGGCTACAACCGCAGCCTTAGGCTGGGTCATTATCAATGCGTTGTGGAAGTAAGAAAGAAACAGTCCAAAACACGCACAACTGAACGCACAGACGTATCTGAATCAAACGAAATACACGCAAGCCGTGAATTCCTATCACTCCGCGAGACCCCTGTAAGCCATGGCTGATTATCCTGATAACCAACCGGCGTGTAAGAAGGTCGCTGTTGTTGTTCCCGTTAAAAACGATGCGAAGCGTCTTGCAGTAATGCTCGCTTCCCTGAGCANACAAACGGTAGAGCACGAAGTGATTATCGTCGATAACGGATCGAGCGACGAAAGCCCATCGGTAGGGATCCCTTATGGTGCGAGAGTACTCGATGGTCCTGGTCTACGCGTTGGTGCCATGCGAAATCTCGGTGTCTCGCAAACACAAGCCGAGTTGTTAGCTTTCTGTGACTCAGATCACGAAGTCCCAGAAGACTGGCTGGAATCGGCGATCGCTTCGTTGGCGAAGCATCCCGGGAAAACGATGGTCGGTGCACCCTGCTTGCCACCGATCAAGTCGACTTGGGTCCAATCCGTTTGGGCCATCCACCGGCTGCGAGCAATGAATCATGGTGCGTTTGAAACCGAATGGCTCGGTGCTGGAAACATGATCCTCTATCGACGCGATTTTCTTGAAATCGGCGGGTTCTCCGAAAACCTAGTCGCGTCGGAAGATGTCGATCTTTGCCACCGTTTGCGAGCAGTAGGTGGTCGGGTAATCTGTGACCCGAGCATCCGTAACTACCACCATGGCGAACCGAAATCGATAAGGAACTTTTTGCAGAAGGAATACTGGCGAGGAAGCAGCGGGATTAAGTCATGGGTCAAGTTGGGGTTTCCCCTAAGCGAAGTTCCTAGCTTGGTCTGGCCGCTGTGGCACTTGCTAGTGCCTATCGTCGGACTGCTGCTGGTTTTCGTTGCGCTGATCAAAAATCTATACTTAGCCGCAGCACTAGGTCTCTTGAGTACTGCATTGGTCTGGTTCGCTCCTGCACTGGCGCTCGCTTTGAAGAACGCTAGGTCGCTTGGACTAAAGACTATGCTTCAGTTAGCAACGCTCTATTTCGTATACGGTTTGGCTAGGGCCGGGGCACTTTTCAAAGGCTGGTAACGCAGTTCGACTGGGAATTCGCAAGTCCGGCTGGCATAAGGTACAATACAGGGCCGTCCCCTTCGCTCCAACGACACGGGCTTAGCCCCAAATAACACCGGCTTAGCCCCAAACAACGACAACGGCCTCTAGCCCCAATTGTCGCTGTTGTCCCGACCGACTAAGAAGTCTCAAGCTGGATCCCCGCCATGATGCCCAGTTCTTTCCGCTCCATTGTGGGTGCTCTATTCATCGCTGGATGCTTGTTCGCAACCATCCCCCAGGATTCGCTCGCCAGCGAACCGTTGGCGGGAGAAGAACAACAAGCCATCGCACTTCTCGCCGCCCGATGCTTGGAATGCCATAGCGCTACGGATCGATCCGGAGGTTTGGATTTAAGCTCCAGCGAAAGCCTCGGACTCGGTTCAGACTCCGGTGCGGTCTGGACTCAGGAGTGGCAAGAAAGCTTGTTGTGGAAAGTGATCGAGTCGGGTGATATGCCACCGAAGGCGAAGTTGACCGCCCAAGAGAAAGAACTCTTCAAGAAGTGGATTGCCGATGGCGCGAAGCTTCCTGAGCAACCAATCGATCGCTTGGCAATCTCTTCCGATTACCGTGCAGGATATGACTGGTGGGCTTTTCGACCTTTAGCACAAACAAAGCCTTCGACGACGATTGATGTGTTGGTTGAACAAAAGTTAGACCAAGTCGGGATTGCTCCCAATGCCGCTGCTTTACCACGTGAATTGATTCGTCGTCTGTTTATCGACTTGACGGGACTACCTCCAACTTTCCAGCAGGTCCAAGCCTTTCAGGCATCTCCTACTGAGGAAGCGTATGCGGCATTGGTCGATCAATTACTCGATTCACCTGCTTACGGTGAGCGTTGGGCAAGGCACTGGTTGGACGTTGTGAGGTATGGAGAAAGTGACGGCTTCGAACGCAATTTCCCACGGCTCAACAGTTGGCATTATCGAGACTGGGTGATCGATGCGATCAATCGCGACATGCCTTACGATCAATTCGTTCAAATGCAAATCGCCGGCGATCAATTGCAACCTGGGAAGGAAGGTCTCGCCGCAGCGAGTTTTCTCGTCAGTGGCGTTCACAACACGGTCGTAGGCTCAAGCGACCGGATGAAGCGATTGGCTTTACAAGACGAATTGGAAGAGAAAGTAGGGACGATCTCTCAGACATTCTTGGGATTAACAGCTCAGTGTGCTCGATGCCACGAGCACAAATACGATCCGATCTCGTCGGAATCGTATTACCGATTGGCTGCGGCCATTCAAGGTGTCGCGCATGGTGAGATTGACGTCCAGGACTCCCAGCACGAACGTCAACGCATCGAACTCGAAGAGCGTCGGCAAAGTCTAGTGGTTAACCTCCGAGAGCTTGAAACAAAGGCTTTGCAAAATCTAGAAGCGAATCGGCCCGTCTTTGAGCAAACCCCCGGCACTGAGCCAACTCCCGTCTCTGAGCAAACCAGTGAACCGCAAAGTGAAGGAGCGAAAGCAACGTTGCCGATCCCCGCGTATGCGTGGAACTTTGAGAACCTCAACGCCGACAAAGTGGAGGTCGAAGATAGCGTCCGTGGATTGAGAAGCTCCTTGCAAGGGAATCGCGACACGCTCAAGGGAGCTGAGCTAGCTCGAGGGCTGGTGCTCGATGGACAGACCTTTTGGCAAACAGATCCGATTAGTCAAAACATCGGAGAGAAAACGCTAGCGGCATGGGTTACGGTCGATCCGTTGGATCAGTCTGGCGGTGGGGTAATAAGCCTTCAGACTCTCGATGGAGTTGTATTTGATGCAGTCGTATTTGCTGAGCGTGAGCCGCGCCAATGGATGGCGGGTAGCAACGGTTTTGCACGATCGCAGCCCTTTGGGGGAGAGCTTGAGTCGGAAGGTGCGGTACATATCGCTATCCGTTACCGAGCCGATGGGACGATAGAGGCATTCCGCAACGGTCAACGCTATGGGCAAGCCTATCGAACGGGATTCCAGACCTATNCANCNGGNGGAGCCCAGTTCTTGTTCGGGTTGCGGCATGGTCCACCGGGAGGAAACCGCCACTTTCGCGGAGTGATTCATCAAGCAGTCTGTTTTGATTCGGCGTTGAGCGACGAGCAACTCAAATGGCTTGCTGAGCATCGAGAAGCACGATGGAATCTGGACGCTGCTTGGAAAACTCTCGATCCAGAAGCTCTTGCGCAGCGAGATCGTTGGAAGGAAGAATTGCGTGGTGTCGATGCAGAGCTTGATGCTGTGCGAAAGCAAGCCAAGCAGAAGGTGTATTCTGTGGTTTCGAATTCGGCGATAGGTCCGACTCACGTGTTGATGCGAGGGGATATCGATCGGTTGGGCGCGGCGGTGCGAGCTGGTGGAATTTCGGGATTGGGACAAGTCGCAGCGGACTTTGGATTGGACGACAAAGCTAGCGATGGAAACCGCAGAGGTGCTTTAGCGAAGTGGATTACAGAAGCGAATCGATCGCTCTTGGCAAGGGTGATGGTCAATCGGGTTTGGCACTATCATTTTGGAAGTGGAATTGTTGAGACACCCAATGACTTTGGATTCAATGGAAGTCGGCCAAGCCATCCAGAGCTACTCGATTATCTATCGCAGGCCTTTATCGATAGCGGTATGCGATTAAAAGCTTTGCATCGCATGATTGTTTTGTCCGATGTGTATCGTCGAAGCAGCACTCCGCGGGAAGATGGTCTTGCGAAAGATGCGGCCAACCGATTCTTATGGCGGTATCCCATACGAAGACTCGATGGGGAATCGGTAAGAGATGCGATGCTCATGATCAGCGGTGTGTTGCGAGCCGAGCGAGGTGGTCCTGGATATGTGGATGTGGATTACCGAGATGTGAACGGCACGACGTATTATCATCCGAAAGCCGAGGAGCCCGCAGATTGTTTTCGCAGGACAATCTACCGCTTCAGCCCACGCTGTGAGCGAGTCTCGCTGCTCGATGCGCTCGATTGCCCAGACCCGTCGTCGACAGCCCCGAGGAGAGCGATGACGACGACTCCCTTGCAAGCCCTGAGCTTGCTCAACAGCGGATTTGTTTTCCAAATGTCGGACGCTTTAGTACATCGTATCGAAGCGATGTTTGCAAACCGAGACGATCAAGAACCGATGGTTCGCGAGTGCTTCCGAGCGATCTTGCAAAGAGAAGCCAGCGAGGAGGAGTTAGCCAAAGGACTCGATTTGGTGCGCCAGCACGGCTTGCGAGCCCTGGCAAGGGCGTTATGGAACACCAGCGAATTCTTGGTCATCGAGTAAACATGGAGCCAGTGGGAATGAAAAGATTAGCAATGAATCAATCGGCAAACCATTCGATGATGCTCGACCGACGAAGTTGGTTGGATTGGTCGAGTCGCGGTATTGGGGCGACCGCGCTACTAGCGATGCTATCGGCTGAAGGGAAAGGTGATGGAGCCCCATCCAGAAATGAGCCAAAGAAGGTAGTTAAAGCGAAGCGTGCGATTCAGATTTGTCTTGTCGGTGGGATGAGCCATCTCGATTCTTTTGACTACAAACCGGAGTTAGAGAAGTTTCACGGGAAGACTCTGCAGACCGAAGAGAAACCCGATATTTTCTTCGGGCAGATGGGGTTGTTGAGAAAGAGCGACTGGGAGTTTCGAGCCCGAGGTGAGTCGGGGCTGATGGTCTCGGAGTTGTTTCCAAAGATCGCAGAACAAGCCGACCGGTTGACGGTAATTCGTTCGATGGTCACCGAGTCCGCCAACCACACTCCGGCTTTGTTCTTCGAGAATAGTGGTTTTGAGTTCAATGGGTTCCCATCGATGGGGAGTTGGTTGTCTTATGGGCTCGGCTCGATCGCGGAAGATCTTCCCGCGTATGTCGTGTTGCCTGATGGCAGGGGTGGTCCGAACGGTGGGGCGTCGAATTGGGCGAATGGGTTTCTGCCAGGGCAGCATCAAGGAGTGTTGTTCCAGAGCGGGGCGGCTCCTGTTCGCGATTTGCGACCGGCGCGCGAGATCACTTCTGGTGAAGATCGTGCTACGCGGGAGCTTGTTGAGTTCATGAATCGCAAACATCAAGCCGATCGCGCGTTGGAGGATTTACTTCGCGCTAGGCTTGAGAGTTATACATTAGCGGCGAAGATGCAAGGATCGGTGCCGCAGGTAGCAGATCTGGATCAAGAGTCTCAGGCGACTCGAAGTGCCTATGGACTCGATCGTGCTGAGACGAGCGACATGGGACAGCGTTGTTTGTTGGCGCGGCGATTGTTGGAGCGGGGGGTGCGGTTTGTCCAAGTCTATTCCGGTGGCCCGATCGCAGGTTCACCGCGCACGAGTTGGGATGCGCATGAGAACGTCGGAGAAAACCATGCGGCCGAAGCGTTGCGGATCGATCAACCTGTAGCGGCCTTGCTCGACGACTTGGCCGCTCGCGGCATGCTGGAGGACACGTTGGTTTTGTTTACCACAGAGTTCGGACGCACACCGTTCTCGCAGTCAGCTGCGGATGTCGCAGGCCCCGGTCGAGATCACAATCGATATGCGTTCTCGTGTTGGATGGCCGGTGCCGGTTTGCGACCCGGTTTGGCGTTTGGCGAAAGCGATTCGATTGGATGGAAAGTGGGCAGTTCTCCGGTTAGCTGGCATGACCTACATGCAACGGTATTGCACCTTTTCGGGATNGATCATGAGGAGTTGACGTACTACCACAACGGCATTCACCGACGACTTACCAACGTGCATGGCCAAGTGATTAAGGACATTTTGAGTTAGGTTCATCTGTCGAAGAACCAAGGCACTCAAGTGCTTTTTGGTTTCGATGTGATTTGGCATTCAGTTTATTGACCATCGATCCTCGAAGATTTTAAAGCATCTCTACGGAATGCGATCCCGATGGTTTGCGCTTCGCCACAGAGTTGGTATGCTTCCTGTTCGAAATACTTGGTATCTTCCAAGCAAAGGTATTTCTTCCAAGCAAAGGCATTGCAGAGTAGTGTTTTGGCGGATTACTGTAGGCTCGGTGTCGAAGTTGACGGGCTCGCAGTGGGCTTGTCGCCATTATCGTTGATTGGATTCCAATGCGTTCATCGGATGAGACTGAACTTGATAAATTTGAGCCTGATGTAACCGTTGTTATCCCCGCCTATAAAGGNATTTCCACGATCAAGGCGTGCATCGAATCGCTGCTTGTCGCATCGCAGGGGCGACGAACCGAAATTTTGGTGGTGGAAAGCTCACAAGATGGGACCGTGGAACTGGTCCGCAACGCATTCCCTACGGTCCGGGTTATCGCTTGCGAGGAGCAAGTAACCGCTGGCGGAGCGAGAAATATCGGGGCTCGCGAAGCTCGGGGTAGATCAATCCTCTTCGTCGATCAAGATTGCGTGGTTCCTAAGGATTGGATCGAGCGACTAACGCAACATCTATCCAAGCCGGATGTTGGCATTGTCGGTGGAGCAATCGGTTTTAGGAATTGGTCCAACTACAGTGGATCCGCCGTTTACTTTTTGGAGTTTCTGTGCCATTTCCCATCCCGGAAGAACACGACTTTCAATCGCAATTTCTTGCTCGGTTGCAATTTGTGTTGCCGGCGAGAAGTTTTCGATAAGGTTCAGTTTCCAGAACGTACGCTTGCGGAAGATGTTCTATTCTCTTCCCGAGTGCAAGAAGCGGGCTGGCAAGTCGCTTACGATCCAACGATTGTTGTGTTGCACTGGAATCGATCGGGGTGGGATGAGTTCTTTCGATACAACGCGAAGATGGGGAGAGCCTCAGCGCAGTACCATCAGGTTCTGAAGTCGAAGGAATTCGAATGGGTGCTGAAATTCCCTTGGCTGATCTTCCTCTCCCCCTTGAAAATACTTCCTAAAATCGGGTTTAGTCTCATTGGTCAGTGGAGATACTTCCTGCGGTTCCTCCTCTTAGCACCTATGTGTTTGCTGGGGAATTGGGCCTGGGGCTGGGCTTTCTGGAAAGAAGTCCGGGCGGCACAAAAGACTAGTTAGTTACGAATCCTTACCGCTTGCGGAACTGTTGAGCTCAAGCAACTGCTGGTATTTCTGACGAACGATTGCCGCCTGCTCACTGAGTCTTGGGAGAGCTGGAAGATTGTCTCGCATCTGCTGAAGTAGCGATGGGTTATCGATAATCTTAAGCATGCATCGCTTCAGGTCATTCGAATCCCCGACCTTGAAGTGCATTCCGTCGATCCCATCGCGAACAAGTTCGGCCATCCCTCCGACGTTGCTTGTGATCACCGGCGCCCCCGATTGAAACGCCTCTTGAATGGTAAACGGGGAGTTCTCAAACCATATACTCGGAACGACAACAACATCCAAGGTTGTTAGGATCTTCTCGAGGTCTTCGTTTTTGTAAGCACCGAAGAAATGAAAACCTGCGGGTGCATTCTGAGTGATTCGATTCCAGTAACTCTCCGCAACCGGTCCACCAAAACACGAACCGTGGATGTGCAAGTTTCCTCGATCGCCAAGTCCACGAAAAGCTTCGATCAAAACATCAAGCCCTTTGTGAGAATGAAATGCACCGATGAAACCAAATCGCAATTTTTCATCGCTAGCCGCAGGATGAGCTTGCTGATCCATCGGTCGCATCCCGTACCGCACAAAGTGAACTTTATCACGGCTTAGTCCACACGATATGTACTTGTCCATCAAGAATTCGCTTGGACTGATAAATAGATCGACATCGTTGAAGATACGTTTCGTATGCTCGAAAAAGAAATCACGCTTCTCGTCGAATGCCGCACTATTCGGATCCCCATAAATTGCTCGTGGAATCTTCAAAGCAGTCTTAAGCAATGTGCGGACTATCGGATTCGCTTGCTGATTTGCAAAGACTTGCCATCGAGATAAAGGCGGGAGCTTCGAGCGAATCCAAGGTGCTTTACCACTCTTGTTGGTAATGTTGCCAATGGCTCGGATCGTTACAGGGCAGCAGTCTTGGAAGAAATTCCCATCGGACTTGCCACAAATCTTACCATCGGTACGAAGCAGTAGGTGGTTCGGACAAACCAGTCCATAGTCGTGCAAGGTATAGACCACTTTTGCGCCCGTCCTCTTGGCGATCGTTGGTAGATCATCTCCAAGACTCAGGTAATTGTGGAAGTGAACGATCTGAGGCTGTGTTTCTTCAAGAACGGATTCAAACTGTCGCTGAAGAATCGGGTTCTTCCGATTCGCTACTCGAGCGTAATGCCCTCCGTCGATGCCATGAAACATCTTGCAACCGTCGGCAAACGATCGCTCGATCCGCCTCGGCGTTTTCTTTGGCACTTCGGAAATATGAAATACGGAGACTTCGTCGGTCGCAGCAAGCGAAGTGCTCAGTTGCCAGCATGCAACTCCGAGCCTTGTCGCGAAAACGGGGGGAATTGATGATTGATCTGCAAAATGCGCATAGTGTTGGGCTTACCCCCCCGACTAAGGATTTATCAAGCAATTATCGTACGGTCCAAAAGATTTCGATTCGCACGCTCAAAGATGCGATCACAATGAATCGATGAAATGGGGATCTAAGATGCGAAACCCGTTCAAGAAGAATTCTTGCGAGCGTGCATGTAGTTGACTAATTGGCCTACCGTCTCGACGTCGAGTATCGCGTCGTCAATCTTTATCCCACATCGCTTCTCAAGCTCAAATGTCAACTCCGCCATCGCCACCGAATCAATCCCAATCATCGCCAGCGAATCGTCCATGTGAGGGCGACTGCCAACGACTTTGGTCAAGTACTCGATGACTTGGGTTTGAGTTTCCGCTATGTTTTCCATGGCATCCGAGCAGAGGAAAGTTCGAAAGTTCGTTATGCTAGCAACAGGTTTTCACAAGCAGCGGTTGCCACGGTTTCGGGTCACCCTCCTGGGTAATCCGGCCCAAACCAGCGATTGCTTGGTGGTACGATACCCACAAAGGGGGCTTAGAATCAAGCCCTTTGCGTCTGTTTAGTCGGTAGCCAAGGACTTCATCAAGGACTTCATCAAGTGCTGGATGACGTAAAAGCGTTAGAGTCCTAAGAAGTTCTTGCCAATGACCATCCAAATGGGGATGGTAAGGAGGCTCAAGATCGAGGTCCCGACAACGACGATCCAAGCCGTTTCGACAGATTGCTTGTACAGGCGAGTCATGACGATCGGGAATGTCGCTGCCGGCATCGCTGCTTGCAATAACAAGACTTGTTTCAACGGTTCGGAAGTCGTAACCCAAGCCGCGAGGGCAAGGATGAAGCAAGGTAGGATCATCATGCGAAGAACGACACCAAGGCTCAAGACTCGCATGGCGCGATCCCAGGAGACTGAACGCGAATAGTCGTAAAGAATCGCACCGCTCAATACCAACCCCATCGGTACCGAGCATCGCCCAAGCTTCTCGCTCATCTGCAAGATCGGTGTCGGCACGGAGCTTGCAAACCCCCACTGCTTGATGAACACAGCTATAAGCACCGCCATCAATGGAGGACTAAATACGATCCGTTTCCAGGAGCTTCGAAGCCCCTTTCCTGAGATTGTGAAGAGCCCGACGCTCCAGAGCGCCATGTCGACCCCGACGTTGTGGACCATCAGCGTAACGACGCACCCAGGGTAGAAAAGATCTGCGAGCGGAAGGGGGATGTAGCCGTAGTTTCCAAGACCAGCACTGAGCCCGAATGTCCGTTGCTCGGACGTTGACTCTAAGCCAGCCGGTTTTCCTATTCCTTTGGCAATCCCCCAAGCCGTTAGCACTCCGACGACGGTGCAAACGAAACCAATCCAAGCCGGATACCAAGCGTCTAAGTCAGTCGACAAATCGCGATCGATGATGATGCGATGGAAGAAGAGGCTCGGCATCAAGACAAACGAAGTAAACGTCGCTAACGATTGATCGACTTCTTTCGTGAGCCACTTCAATCGACGCGCCAACCCACCGACGAACATCACAAGAAAAACACCAGTGACCGCCGAAACCAAATCGAACCATTGCTCTAGCATGCCGCCGCTCACTAACGCATGAGTCCCGACAGCGGTGTCTTGCTCAACATCTGCGAAGCGAAGCCACGGTCATCCTTCATCACTACGATGTGATCCCCAGGGCGCAGTGAATAATTCGTGCCATCTTTGACCCGTTTCCCTGATTCGTCAAAGTCCACGTCCATGCGAACCGGTGCACCTTGGCCATTAGGTCGCAAAATCCTTACTTGGATCGGTCCAAGCTTCTTTCGCAAATCCGCATCCTTGACCACATCCGCAATGAACATCGGCTGACCTTGGATCAACGGGATCTTCTCAAAGTGACGCTTGCCATCGACCACTTCAAGCACCACGCTTGTCTCGTCGCTGGGCATCGCTTGCATCACCCCATTCGGTCCGACTGTGTATCCGTCACGCTTGATCTGCGAGAGATCCAAGTCGTCGCCCGGACCACCCCTGCGACCAAACAACGTCGTGCAACCTGTGCTGCAGACGAGGAGCAACCCCGCGCCAAGGGCGGCGAAAGTTACTCGCAGTGAGAAGTTCTGGAGTCGAACGGCTGTGGTTAAACGGTTCATGATCAAACCTGCAGATGACTGATTGTAAAGCTTCGCGGGAACAACAACTTGGGAGAGGAAGGCTGGAAAAGCTACTTCCTCGTCTTCGGTGTATCGGCCTGGCCAACCGGGCGACTTGACCGAAAAGCCGGCTTAATCGCTAAAACTTGCGAAGTCCTCCCAGATGTGTCTTTTTGCCTATTCCGCCATGGTTTTGGGGATCGTGCGGTATTGTTGGGACGCTGCTGCAGCGCAGTTGCGACAAGCTGGCTGTTTTTTCAGCCTAGTCACCCTGAATCAGCAATATTTATTGTCTAGACATTTGTTGTTCAGACGAATATATTTGCGGGTATGAATAGCGGAGGTCAGGACGAAGAGCGAGAGAATCGCAAGCGAAAGTTTGATTCCCCAGCACAGGAGGTCTACCTTTCTCTCTGGAGAACTTACGACCGCCTTCGAGCCCTCGAAGATGCACTGTTTTCGGAGTTGGATTTGACTCCCCAGCAGTACAACGTCTTGAGGATTCTTCAAGCGACATCGCCGCGACCTTTGCCAACGTTGAAAATATCCGAGCGCTTGATATCCAGGGCGCCGGATATTACTCGAATGATAGACAAACTCCAGCAGCGTGGATTCGTCGATCGGGTGCGATCCGAAGAAGATCGTCGCACGGTCTTCGTGACCATCACGGATGCTGGAAAGCAATTGCTTGATGAATTGCAGGGGGCGGTCGAGAGGATGCATCGCGACCAAGCTGGGCATCTGTCGGCGAGCGACAGTGCTGAGTTGTGTCGGTTGCTCAAGAAGCTTCGCAAGCCCCACGAAAGCTCGGAGAGTTACTGGTAAGTTCGACTCGCGAATTGAGGTAAATTCATTTTGATCCAAGCAGAAAACCAACCGGATGTAATCGTAATTGGCGGCGGACCTTCCGGGGCAGCGACCGCAACTATTCTGGCGCTTCGCGGATACCGCGTAACGGTCTACGAGCGAGATCGCTTTCCTCGTTTTCACGTCGGTGAGTCGTTGATCCCTCATTGCTATGCGGTGATGGAGCGGATCGGGTTGGTTGACAAGCTCAAGGGAAGTCACTTCACCAAAAAGTACGGTGTGCAGTTCATCAACGAGCATGGCAAGCTTTCGGAGCCATTTCGTTTTTCGCAGTACGATCCGCATGAGCGATCGCAAACATGGCAAGTTCTCCGCAGCGAGTTCGATCAGATGCTCGTCGAGAACGCGAGAGAGCACGGTGTGAATGTCGTTGAAGGTGCGCGGGTGATGGATGTGATCACCGAAGACGATCGTGTAGTGGGAGTTAAAGTCAAAATCGGTGACGGAGAAACGCAGGTAGTGCGTTCCAAGGTCGTTGTTGATGCAAGCGGTCAATCTTCACTGCTTATCGACCGGATGAATCTTCGCGAATGGGATCCAGAGTTGAAGAAGGCTGCGATTTGGTCTTACTTCAAGGGTGCAAAACGTGAGCCGGGACAAGACGCGGGTGGGACGATCGTTATTCAGACCCAAGGCAAGAAGGGTTGGTTTTGGTATATCCCGCTTCATGATGATATCGTCAGCGTGGGCGTGGTTGCCGACTATGATCACCTCTTCAAAAACCGTTCGACGAAAGACGCTGAGAAACTGTTCCAAGAAGAAGTCGAGCGATGCCCTGGCGTGCAGCCTCGAATCGCCGATGCGACTTGCGTGTCGGAGTACCGAATCCTCAAAGAGTATTCGTACAAAGCATCGAAAGGTGCAGGCAACGGCTGGGTGCTTGTCGGTGATGCCTTTGGATTCCTAGACCCACTTTACTCATCGGGGATTCTGCTCGCGTTGACTTCCGCCGAGATGGCCGGCGATGCAATTGCTGATGCACTCGATGTGAACGACCCGAGCGAAGCTCGATTGCGAGCCTGGGAGCCAATGCATCGCAAAGCCATGGATCGCATGCGGAACTTGGTAAGGGCCTTCTACGACGGATTGAACTTCGGCCACCTCGTGCGCAAGCATCCAGACAAGAAGAACTTGATCACCGATATCTTGATCGGGAATTTGTTCAAAGACGAAGTCGATGAGTTGTGGCCACTGATCGAAGAATTGCGTCAAGAAGAGATGGCGATGGCCAGCGCTTAGTCGGATTCTTTTTGGTTTTCAAGTTCGATCTCGACACGTTTTCGTTTCGAGGTCGCACCAGTGAGGATCGTCACGTTGCGTTTTGGGACTCCGAAATGCTCGGCGATCATCGCAGTGAGCTTCGCATTCGCCTTTCCATCGACTGGTGGTGCTTGAACGTGCGCAATCCACGTTCCATCCTCTTGTTCTTCCAAGCGAGTTTGTTTCGCATTGGGCTTGGTTTTCACTTCAATGATCAAGTTCGCTGCGCTTTCCTTTGACTGTCTTGTCTTTCTCAGTCGCATCCTGCCCGCTTGCGCCGTGTTCAATGATCCCAACGACTAGGTCAACAAGCGTTTCGGCTTTCCGATTATACTCTTGCGTATGGAAGAGACGAAATGGTGGGAGCTTTGCTAGTAACCAGATGAACTTTGTTTGAGACTGCGATGAGATGCAAGTATGACAAGCGACCCACTATATCTTGATTGCAACGCGTCGAATCCTGTTGACGAACGGGTGTTGGAGTCGATGTTTGCGGCTGCTAGAGAGTTTTACGGGAACGCAGGTAGTCCTCATCGACACGGCGAGCGGGCCAAAAGTGCGGTGCATCAAGCTCGCGATAGTATTGGCCGCGTGGTGGGAGTCAAACGCCACGAAGTCCTATTTACCAGCGGTGCCACCGAGAGCAATAACATCGCGATCAGCGGGTTAGCANCCCATGGCAAGCGGGTTGGCAAGATGCATGTGATTAGCTCTGCCATCGAACACAAAGCGGTCCTTGANCCGCTGGATCGNATGCGTTCGGATGGGTTCGAGATAAGTCTTGTCGAACCGAATTCAGATGGAGTCGTTGACGCTGAGGAGTTCAAGCGACTCATGAAGGCTGATACCTTGTTGGTATCTTTGATGCATGTGAACAATGAAACAGGTGTNGTGCAACCGGTCTCGCAAGTCGCTTCGATGGCCCAGGANCGAGGGATCCTTATGCATGTCGATGCCGCACAAGGCTTCGGTAGGGAATGGACGAGTCTTACGCATCCGGGGNTCNCGATGATCAGCATCAGCGGCCACAAGATCTTCGGCCCGCAAGGGATCGGAGGGTTGATTGTAAGGCGAANTCGCAACGAGNTGCCTCCGCTTGAGCCACTCTCGCTTGGCGGNGGTCAAGAGCTTGGTCTCCGATCGGGCACGTTGCCAGTCCCGCTCATTGTTGGGCTAGGGACGGCGGCTCAGCTAGCGATGGAAAATCATCGAGAGCGCGATGAGCGTTGTTTGGTTATTCGCAAGCGGATGTTGGATTGGGTTCAACAGCACCGTGGGGTTATCCATGGATGCGAAGAATCTACATTGCCACATGTGATCAATGTGTCGTTTCCAGAGTGGGAAGCAGACGAGTTGATCGAAGCTGTATCCCCGTGGGTGTCGATCTCGAATGGGGCGGCATGTACGAGTGTGTGCGCGACAGCGAGTCACGTGTTGCAAGCCATGGGGGTTTGCGGTGCGCAGCTCGATGGAGCGGTACGCTGGTCATGGAGTCATCTGACGGACCTCGATGCGCTTGCTCGGGCGCTCGAAGGGGCGGGTGCAGTGATCGACCAAAAGTCGAACAGCCAATCGGGAAGTTCGGGGGCTCATTGAGAAGTACCGGCGGAATGTTCCACCGGATCTATTCAGAACCGGGCTACTTCGAACCTCAACCTACTTAGAACCCAGATCTACTAAGAACCTAGGGGCCATTGGCCGCTGGAGTTGCCTAGGTTGTTTGTCGTACCCCACAAACCGGAGGTCGAGCTAGCTTCGCGAGATTTCTTCGCGGTGTTAGATCTATCCGTGTTAGCTCGATCGGTACTCGACGAACCGGATTTCGCGGTTGCGTTCGTGTTGCTGGCCTTCGTTGCAGATGCTTTCGAAGTGCGGCTTGCCGAAGACGAGCCGAAGACCGAAGAGCTACCAAACGTGTCGTCTTGGCCGGAGTTCGATCCGAGCGAAGAGGCGCGAGGGCGAGCAACAAAGTCTTTTTGAGGATTTTCGCTGAAAAAATCCGTTGACCAAAGGCGTCCCATAAAGTGAGTTCCGGGAGGGATCGAGCTCGAAAATGGTCCTACGCAATCGGTATCGTCGATTCAATCGGCCAACTTGATAAATTCAGACCACTAATTCAATAGCGGCGGATGAATTTCTCGAAGCGTTTGCGGCTAACGCGCTCAAAAGGGGAACTGAAATTCAGAGTGGGATTTCAGTACCTTTTTTCTTCGTTTGCGGTTAACTTATTGGCGTTCTGAGTCTGGCGAGCCCCGATCAGGTGCAAAAGCTTATTCCATTCCTCGAGCAAATACTAGATCAATGATCTTATTGATCGACAATTACGACTCCTTTACTTACAACCTCGTGCAGCGGCTTGGGGAGATCGATCCTACGTTGGATTTGCGGACGGTTCGCAACGACGAACTAAGTGTCGAGGAAGTCCGTGCGCTCAAGCCCGAACGCATCTTGCTCTCCCCTGGTCCATGCACACCGAATGAGGCTGGAATCTGCGTTCCGATCATCGAACAATTGCATCGCGAGTTCCCAATTCTTGGTGTTTGTCTTGGACATCAATCGATTGGGCAAGCATTTGGCGGGACAATTGTTCGCGCACCAGAGTTGATGCACGGGAAAGTCGATCGCATATTTCATGACGATCGCGGTATGTTTGAAGGCTTGGCCAACCCCTTCATCGCCACCCGATATCACTCCTTGGTGATCCTTCCGGAGAGTTTGCCAGAGTGCTTGGAAGTTTCCTCGTGGGTAGAAGATTCACGCGGAAATCGAATTATTATGGGGGTTCGACATCGGCAGTATGCGGTCGAAGGTTGGCAGTTTCATCCAGAGAGCTTTTTGACTGAACCTGGGCCTACGTTGCTCGCAAGGTTTTTGAAGTGGAATTCGCCCCCGCCGAAGCGCTGAGTTTACTTACCTGATCAATTCATTTTATAAACGTCCAAGAACGAAGCATGCTCTGTGTCACCGTTGCCCGTACGCGTCATAAACATACGATTCAAGAACATCTCGATGTGGCGGCAGAGGGTGCCAAGTTAGTCGAGTTGAGGCTTGATTACATCGCCCGATCGATCGACTTGACGCGACTGCTTAAGAACCGTCCTACACCGGTGGTTGTGACGTGTCGCCGAAAAGAAGACGGCGGACGCTGGGAACGATCCGAAGAAGATCGTTTGATGCTTCTGAGACAGACCATCGCCCAAGGGGTCGAGTATGTCGATCTTGAAGAAGACACTGCGGTGAAGATCCCTAGGTACGGGAAGACCAAGCGGATTGTGAGTCTACATAATTTTGAGGGGACGCCTGATGATTTGGAAGCGATCCATCAGCGACTCAGCAAGCTTGATGCGGACATTGTAAAGATTGCGGTAAAGGCTAANTCGTTTGCGGATGCGGCGCGCGTCATCGAATTGATGAAGAACGCGAAAGTCCCGACGATTGGAATCGCAATGGGGGATTACGGCTCGCTCACTCGTATTCTTGGTCCGCGATATGGTGCTCCCTTCACCTATTGCGTCTTTAATCCCGATCGACGCGTTGCACCAGGACAGCTTTCGTTTCACGACATGAAACATGTGTTTCGAGTTGAAACGATCACCCGCAAGACCAAGCTTTTTGGAGTCGTCGCCGATCCAGTAGCTCACTCGTATAGCCCACTTATCCATAACGCGGCCTTTGAATCCAACGAACTTGATTTCCGGTATCTTCCGTTCCGAGTTGCGGCAGAAGATATTGCGCCATTCTTGAAATGGTGTCAGCAAGAGGAGATTGGTGGGTTGAGCGTGACGATTCCGCACAAGCAATCGGTCTTGCCATTGCTAACTCAAGCCGAGGCTGCGGCACAAGGGATCGGCGCATGCAACACCATCGTCTTCAGTGGTGAAGATCGTGTCGGTTACAACACCGATTATCGCGCTGCCATGGACTGCCTCAACGAAGCTCTGACCAAACTCTTCCCAGAGCCAAATCCTTTCGAAGGCAAATCCGCGCTGTTGCTCGGAGCAGGCGGTGTCTCGCGCGCTATCGGTTGGGGGTTGGCCCAGCGCCGCGTACGGGTAGCTGTGACCAGTCGAAATTTCGAAACAGCTACCCAGTTAGCAAAAGAATTCGGCGGACGTGCGATCCCTTGGGACGAACGTCACAGCGTTCAACCCAACATCCTCGTCAACGGAACTCCGATCGGAATGTTCCCCGAAATGGACGATACTCCGTATCGCGGAGATAAACTCGACGCTCGCACTTTGGTCTTCGATACGATCTACAACCCTGAGCAAACGTTGCTTATCCGCAATGCTCGGACCGCTGGATGCCCCATCATCACGGGTTTGAGCATGTTCGTTCGCCAAGCAGCTTACCAATACAAACTCTTTACAGGTCTTGAGCCACCCGTAAAAGTCATGGTCAAGACCATCAAGCGAGCGATATCACCTCTCAATTACAAGAACCTCGAAGAAGACGAAGACACAGAGGACAGTACCGAGAACATTGCCGTTTAAGGCGGTGCGAGTACATTCTCTAAGTCTATGTTCCTGTCGGTTACTGAAGCAGTCCTGATGCAGTCCTGCGGACTGCATGGATGACCGCATCCCGCTTTTACAATTACGGACGCACATTCTCGATCGCGTCGACCAAGTCTTTAAGGAACGCCGCTGCCGGAGCACCGTCGAGCGCTGCGTGGTCAAACGTCAAGCTCAAGGTCATCCGCTCGCGTGCCTCTAGGCGTCGTCCATCAGGCGCATTTGTATCGCGGACAAATACAGGTTCGGTTCGGATCGCTCCAAGCCCGAGAATGGTAACTTCGGGGTAGTTCAATATCGGGGTAAAGCGGTCGATCCCGTAGGCACCCAAGTTGCTCAGCGTAATTGTGCCACTGTCCATGTCCGCTGTAGTCAACCGCCCCTCTCGTCCTTTCGCTATCAAGCGACGACTCTCTTGTACTAACTCTTCGAGGGTCAGGCGTGAGATCGACGAGATCACCGGCACCAATAATCCATCAGTGGTGTCGACGGCGATCCCAACGCCGATGGCTTCTGGGGCAATGCGTACCAAATCTGTGTGCTTTTCATTCCATCGGACGCAAAGCGATGGGTGATTCGGTAGCACCCGCGCGATGACCAATGCGAATAGGTCTGTATACGATGGGACAAAGCTTGACTTGAAGGATTTCTGTTGTTCGCGATATAGAACCCATTGGGTTACATCGAGCGTTGTGTGAAGAGTCACCGGGATGGTGCTTGAAACACTTCGTCGTAATCGCTCCGCGATCGCTTTGCGACGTGGTGTAAAGCCAACACTTTGGGGGCGAGCCGCTTGAACATCTGCTTCGCGTATCCGCCCTCCGCGACCAGAGCCTTGAATACTTCGGATATCGATCCCTAGTCTCTGTGCAAGCCGGCGAGCGCGAGGCGAGGAGCGGTGTCGCTTGTCTCTACCTGCAACGGTATTCTCGGTGACCTTCGTCGTGGACGCAGCAGGCTCCTGAATTGCGTTGATCGCCTGAGAGTCGGACTTGGGGCGTTCGGTTTGTTCGGACGATGGAGACACCGTCCCTGCTGGTGGGTTGTCGTCTGTGGTTTTTTCAAGGAGGTATCCGAGCAATCGTCCAACGTTTACCGTAGAGTTCGGTTCAGGAGCATCGTCGGCGATCCGCAGGAAACCCGCTGCGAGCGATTCGATTTCTTGAATCGCTTTTTCTCCTTCCATTTCAAATAGCGGCGTACCCGCTTCGACCCATTGCCCCTCTTTTTTCAGCCAGCTAATAAACCGGCCTTCTTCCATGGACCAACCGAGTCGTGGGAATCGTATTTCTTCAGCCATGTTATTCCTCGATTAAATCTCGAATTGCACGCTCGACCATTTCGGCCGAAGGGACGACTTGCGATTCCAGAGAAGGGCTATAGGGTGTTGGGCAAAAAGCTCCGCACACACGTCGGATCGGAGCATCGAGTTCATCGAAACCTGCATCGGCGACGCGAGCAGCGATTTCTGCTGCCACGCCGCATGCCGCTGGGGCTTCGTCGACGATAAGCAACCTGCCTGTTTTGCGAACTGATTGAAGGATCGTTTCTGTATCGAGTGGCAGCACGGTACGCGGATCGATCAGTTCGACCGAGATCCCTTGTTGTTCGAGCTTGTCGCAAAGGCTCAAGACGAGATGTACCATGCGAGCGATTGCGACCACGGTCAAGTTCTTTCCTGAGCGAACGATGCGAGCTTGGCCGAATTCGATTTCATAATCTCCATCGGGGATCTCTTCTTTGGATTGCAGAAGTTCGCGATGCTCGAGGAAAACCACCGGATCATTTCCTCGCAACGCTCGCTTGAGCAATCCTTTCGCGTCGGATGCCATGGACGGTACTGCAACCTTCAGTCCCGGGACTTGAGCTAGGATACCGTAGTAGCTACCCGAGTGGTGTGTTGCAGCCGAGTGCCCGATCCCGATACAACCTCGCAAGATCACCGGCATGCGCAAGCGGCCGCTCGACATGTACTGCATCTTGGCGATTTGGTTGATGATCTCTCCGTAGCCATCGAGTACGAAATCGGCGAACATAAAATCGATGACTGGCCGAGTTCCGGTCATCGCGGCCCCGCAAGCGAGCCCGACGAAACCTCGTTCGCAGATGGGGGTGTCGCATAACCTTTCGGGGCCATGCTGTTCGTACAAGCCTTTCGTCGTGAGAAAGTTCCCTCCCCGTACTCCGATCCCTTCTCCCATAACGAAGATATCCGGGTTACTTGCCATCTCCTCCGATAATGCCTCCAAGGTGGCTTGGGAGTACGATACACTGCGCGTCGATGTACCTGATGTAGGTCTATCAACTGGCTTTGGGTTCGATTCAGACCAGACGTGTGTCTGTGCAGTATCGCTCGAAGGTTCTCGACTCTGTTCAGCATCTTTGCGCGACTGCTGAACCAATTCTTTGACTTCGAGATCAATCGCATCGAACTCGGAAGGATCGATCGAGACGGACTCGCTTCGCAAGCGAATGATAGGGCATTTGTTTTTCCATTGGTCGACTTCCTCTCTCGTACGGTAGGTGAAGTCTCCCATCCCTTCTGCGTGCGGTCGCGTCCTGTAGGTTTTGCATTCAAGCAG
>B570J29622_100002_pt1 | contig 29756 bp, 26 predicted proteins | sample LakMenEpi15Jun10_FD_29622 | JGI IMG/M metagenome (IMG submission 29622) | reverse complement strand
CTAGCAAGGAACTGGCCCGCCAGGTGAGCTACCTCAAGGCAGAAAACCAGATCCTTCGAAGCCGGCTTCCCGAGCTCCTTATTCTAACTCATCGCGAAAAGAATCGCTTGGCTAGATTCGCAAAGAACTTAGGATCGGCGAGCGTTCGGAAATGTCTCCTTCCGCGTTGGCTTGTAGTTTCCAAGCGATGCGTTTGATGAGCCACTGCTTGTTGCGGGCGTTGGTGTCCTCGCCGAACACTTCGTGGTACCGATCGTGCAGCTCTGACACGGTCATATGCCGGAGCGATGCGACTTCTTTGGCGACGTTGATTGCCATTGAAAGCTCTCCTTTTTGAAAAAGACCTATCGATCGTTAACTCGATTGGTAACAGAGAGCACTGGTTTGGCAGGAACCTCAAGGCAAGCTGTCTCGAAATCGGTATCGAAATCGCGATCTTCGTGGTCGATCGCGAACTGTTCTCTTTGCATGTATCGTATGACACCATCCGCAAGCAGCGAAACGAGCTCCGCTCGCAGTTCGGCTTCATTCATCTCGTCCACAGCGCGGACCTTCGGCATAGCAATCTCCCAACAGAGGCAATGTGAAGCCAGAAATCACCGGTTTCTACGAACTAAGCCGTCGATTTGATTAACAACCGGGTATCGAGCGAGACCGAAAGAAACAGGTCTCTATCTGTAGGGTTACACGCAAACTGACCGAGTGGACGAAGCGAAGCAGTGAAAAATTCGAAAACAAGACGAGCACGAGTTATGTAGTTGGGGCCAAAAAGAGGAGAGCTTTAAGCCAAGAGCTGCCAAACGACAATCTCGCCGTTTATGTGTGTCAGTAAGTCACCTTTCGAACATGAAGAAATGCTGGTTCCTCCAAGCGGTTTCCAATTACCGCCGATGGGGCATCTTTCATTGGATTGCACCCCTATCAGACGCGCTATTAGCTCGTAAACTTGACTCGAAGGATTTGATTTGGCAGCCACGTTGCCGTTCCTAAGGTTCGCCAAATCGATCTCCAGGGCCTGCGATCGCGCGGTATGCAGCCTTGACGACAAGCGATCAAATACACCTATATCAGCTTTATCGTACTCGGACTTACAAACACTTTTCCAATGCTTATTGAGCTCGGTGATAACCGCAGAACAATCATTGAAATAGCCTCTGGGAATATTCGCGAAGTGACAGAGAAACCAGTATTCAAAGGCAGGTGAGGAATACACTATCTCGATATCATTTTTCTTAGCCAAAACCTCGGCTGCATGTAACTCTGGAGCCCGTCCATCCCCCTCAGTATCGAGCAATAAAAACACCTGGTCGCCAAGTTTGCGATTCGGTTCAAATTTTCTAGCCTCTGCGATCGCTGTCTTAACAATAGACCGAGCATCTCCACCTCTGCCCCGTCGAACGGTAATCGACACTGATGCAGCGTCAAGCTCGCTTTCGAATGAGTTTCGAAATCCGACAAAGTAGTTATATTCTGTCTCGCGTCCCTCTCCAACAATGAGAATGCGCCGCTTCGGGTTGGAACGACTCAAGAGCACACCTCTAGCGGCTTATCGTCGAGGGGTACGTCCTCCAGTGTAACGCCAAACTGAGGTGTGCCGCCAAATCGCCCCTGCAGGTATTGCTTCTGAAGATTCGCGTCTGATCTTGCTGAATCCTGGTAGACATCCAGTCTCTTCAATGAAGAACGCCCAAATCGATCTTTGTTACAAAGAGTGACTTGATCACGCCTTAAGAACTCAGTGGGTTCAATCAAATGTGTGTCGTGAGTGGTGAACATCACTTGATTCCCTAGTTGGTTGAAAACGCTGCTATGTACGATTCGAATTAATCGACGAACTAATTCTGGGTGCAAACTAGCGCTAAGTTCGTCAATACAAACGAATCGCCTTCGCGCACTGGGTTTTAGTATCGCGACCAGCAATGCTACGAATCTGAGTGTTCCGGAGGACTCTTTGTGCCGTGGGAAGAAGACTTCAGAGCCATCTTGTGACGAATGACTAAATGAGATTCCCGGTTCAATACTTTCCTTGAACTCAACTTTGTTATCCAGCTTCGAAACCTCGGCCTTTAGTGTTTTTTCGTCTGCAATTTGAAGATCCTGAATGCCAATATCAGCGTCTTTCATGAATTGCTTAATCAAGGCCGAAAACTGATCGTCATCCCTCAATAGTTTCGCCGTCTCCGTCAGCATTACTGATTCAGCGCCGGGATTACGATGCATGTCATAGAAATCCAAGTCGTCATCAAACCACTTGATCAGATTGCCGGCCAAGCCGCTATTCATCGAAGCAAGCTTTCCCAACAAAAGACGATTTTGTGTGGTCTGTTCGATAGCTGCAGCACGAGTTAGATCTGGCCCCAGATCCTTATGCAGAACCGTCACATAGCCCTCGTCCTCCTGCGCCCAGGTGCGTTCAATCAAAGTGCTCTTGGCACTCTTTCTACTTGGTTGTTTGGTAAGGCGTTGCACCGTCAAAAGTTCCTTGTGAACGCGAGTTGGCGTTGCTGAAACTTCCAAGAAGAAGCGATCGCCGTCCAAGTCGAATGTTACCCCAATCGTCGACGGAGAGTTTGCCGCCGTCTTTTCTAACGCAAAAGGTTCGAAAAATGGAATTTTCGAGGTTGGCTTCTGCTCCTGGCTGCTGAAAAGAACGAAGGTCTTCAACGCATACATTGCGTCTAGAATGGAGGTTTTGCCAGATGCGTTTGGGCCGTAAAGTCCCATCGACTTTACAACCCGCTCACCGTTCCTTTGACGTAGTAGATTGCCGGAAAGTTTGGATGTTGTACTGGCCGCAAAGCTCACGACAACTTCCTCACGAAAGGACCTAAAATTCTTGATTCTCAATTCAACGATCATTGTTCACCTCTATCTACAACAATACGCCGCACGGCGTAGAAAGTCTACGCCAAACAGTGCATGTCGGTTCGTTTTCCATCGCGATCGATCGCTACCGCTGTGTTAATCAAACCCATCTTTGGAAACGAAGATCTTGAGAGTTCTCTGTAGAGATCTGCGGTAGCGGAGGGGACGGCTCGCGTTTCGGTCACGGCCTGCGATCTCTCGTTCCTAACCGAGATATTTGGGGCGGAGCGTTTCCACTCCGAAAAGGCCCAAATCGTTGGGTAGAAACGAAAAACGCCGGGCGTCGATCTCTCGTCGTCCGGCGTTAACTTTTTGGCGTTTCTTCCGTAGAAAAAACTAAGGCTCCCCCGGGTGGGCTCGAACCACCGACACGCGGATGATTAACCCGGGCGCGCCGGGACTGCTATGCCGACTGATTGCGGCAATAGAATGTGTTCTTGAATCCATCGTGCCGATTTCATGGATTTGATTCGCGTCTCCCGCTTCCTCGCGTCCGAACGGGTCGGGTTACCATCCATTCGTTCCTCTCTGACGGGTCGGGTTACCATTGCCTGGAACTTCCGTCGCAAATCACTTGAGCCGCTCAATATCATTGAGCTCCCACGAGCGGTCGAAATAAGCTTGCGTCGGCCCATAGAGTCGAAAATACGCAAACCATCCTTTACCCGGAAGAGTCTTGATCCAATTGCTTGCTGGCTTCCCTTCGGGTGCACTCGGCCCAAAGTATAGATCGACACTTCCATCCGCATTTTTAACGATGTCGTTGCGAGAGGAGCGGTCAGGCTGCACACCGGTATCGACAAAGCAGCGTGTTTCGTTGTCGTAGACTGTCACCGACCAAAACTGCGCAACGGGTGCATCCTTGGGCACACGCAGTCGATATGTGTTGCTACCGTCGAACCATTCCCCTTTGCTATCCTTGGCGGATTCCAAGTAGAGTTGGCCGAAACCTACAGTACGGCCCATCATTCCCACCGAAACACCTACCGCTTCATAAAACCAGGACGAACGCTCGTCTAATTGAGTGTGATGTGCGGCTTCTTGATTGGTCTCCTTGAGGAACAATGAAATATCCCAATGCTTCGATGGCCAAACCTTCGCTCCTTCGAAGCGTTTCTCATAAGCGATCGCGCGAGCCATGACCTCTCCAGTTCGGGCTGCGTCCTCAAGAATTTGCTTCTGCCTTGCCGTAGGCGCAAAAGGCTTACCCTTTTCGATACCAAGAGGCTGAAGCATCCCCATGATCATACGATCTCGTTCGTGTACAGGTTCTTCGTTAATGACTTGTGCAAGCCCTTCCCAGAAAGCCAATCCGCGCGGTTGGATACCGCTCCACTTGCGCCCGTTTGGAGCAACGTGGCGTGTTGGGTTCGGATTCTCTCGTTGGCTATAAGGATAAATCTTCAGTCCATCGATAAGTGCCTTGGCTTTGACTGGATCTGGATCCAGTGCTCGGTGCGCTGACCAAATGTTCACCGTCGGTGAACGAAATACGTAATAACCTTCGGGGCTCATGTCTGGATCGTCCGGTCCAAGGATCAGGTACTTGCCCCCCGCGCCACGGTCAGGCCCGGTTTGGCCTGAATCCGTGATAGGACGCTGCCAGAAATCGGTAAACCCACCGGCGGTCGCCCCTGCGGGGACTTCTAAAACCAACGGCCCGGTCTCCTTCAAGTTCGGGAATGCCATGATGTATGGGGTCGTTGCATTCGCCGTAAGCAATCCCAACTTGTCTTGGAAAGTGATGTAGTCGACGTAGTCGCACTTACCTGCCTCGAACTTGTTCAAGTGCTCTTGTTGCCACTGTTGCATGGCCATCAAAGGCAGAGCCCATAGGTAAGCTTGACATGCCCTTTGGTAGTCAAGGTCGTCGAAAATCTTTTCAACGGTCGCGTCGGTAGGAAATCCGTTTTGTAGCTCAAGTCTTCCTAACCGAGCATCGAAAGCACCCGTGGTCGGTAATTCTTGAGCCGAGACAAATGTCCCAGCGAGACCTTCAACAACGGCAAAAACAAAGGCTAGTTTTCTGTGAATGCTTTTCATGGTACCTCGAGTTCTGCACCGATTTGATCTTCTTGCGGTGCCAAGCGATGCAANTNCAAANTGGAACTGGCGATCAATTTCGANCACCGGATGGAATATTCAGCCGCCGAGAGTTTTGTTTGCCGATGGGTGTCGGTCAAGTTCGCAAGGAGGCTTCGTTATGAATCCGTACGAGATATTCTTCATTTGTTCCTCAAGCCCTCCAACCCCTGGGGTAGAACTACCCAAAAACCAAGTGCGAACTTATCTCTTCGGTTATCTCAGCAGTGACGTCTTCCTCGTCACACCCAACTATTATCAACCTAACCATCATCAACACAAACAAAAGACCCAAGATAGCACCGCCGTATGCGTAGTATGTGGCGCGGTTGACCGGTATGGATGGAATGAAATTCGCTCGCTAAAATAAGTCCCGTCAAGCAAACATCGTCGAACTTGCCACAATGAGCTGCCATGCCCGAACTTCCTGAGGTCGAGACCATGTGCCGCGGGTTGTCACCCGCCATCGGCTCAACGATTGAGCGAATCGAGTTTCCCGACATTCCTTACAGGCCGATTGTGACCACTCCAGCCCCATCTCAGTGGGCTGCACGGCTGGTAGGGAGAACGATCGTTGGGATCGAAAGGATCGCCAAACGTGTGGTCATCTTGGTCGCACCTGGCAACTCTGCCAACAAAACAATCTCCGTGGACTCAACGGACAATCCCGTTGGTTGCGAAGCTCTCCAAGAGCACCGAGCAGAAGCCGACCGAATTGTCTTCCAACCGAAAATGGCCGGAATTGCGATGATCTCCAATCCCCCATCTGCGGTGCATACGCGGGTGGTACTTCATTTGTCCGGAGCTTCCTGCGACCGGATTCTGTATTGGGATCGGCGCGGACTCGGGACAGCTCACATTTGGACCCCAAGCGAATGCGACCTTTATTTAGGACCTAAGGTTCTCGGGCCCGATGCTTTATCGATCACCGCCGAAGCCTTCGCTCAGGCTTTTCGGAACTTAAAGCGTCCAGTCAAACCGGCACTTCTCGATCAACGTCTAGTAGCCGGAGTCGGCAATCTATACGCTTCGGAAATCCTTCATCGCTCAGGCATCCATCCAGAACGAAAATGTGATCGGATCCCTATAAAGTCCTGGCAATCGATCCATCGTTCGATGCAAGAGATTCTGCTCGATGCGATCGCTCACGAAGGCTCGACGCTCAACGATGGAACATATCGCAATGCGATCAATGGCGAAGGGGGATATCAGAACCACCATCGCGTCTATGGACGTGAAGGTGAGACTTGCCTCGGATGTCATCGAAGTACCATTGTGCGAATCGTTCAATCGCAACGCAGTACCTTCTTCTGCAAAACCTGCCAACCTCGCTAAGCTTCCCAGCTTCCCACCGAATCCTCTGGAGTTTGCTAGCCAACCCGCCCTTTGCTCTAACAAATCTGAATCTGCAACGTTTTCTACAGCAAGGTTCAACTCCTGACATTGATTCCGAGGCTTAAGTTGTTGTATTGAGTTGTTTCCAAAGGAGTCGACCAGTCGGTATTTGCCGGCGGCAGAACGATCAATAGGAAACGACAGCGATGCAAAGAAGGACAAACAAGAAGCGACGGGGGAGTCCCTGGCCAATGCATTGGCTCAGCTTGGTGCTTGGATGTCCACTGGGATTCCTAGGGAATTCTTTCGCTTACGGACAGGGCCCAAGCGGTCCTCAAGGGATGCCAGCTTTCAACGAACCAAGCTTCAAAGAGCGATTGTATGAAGCGGGCGGTATCGCGCAGCGCGAAAAACATGACGGAAAGACGATTCTTTCTGTACGCGTCGAAGGCAACCAGTCTATCTCCGAAAGCTTTATTCTTTCCCAGATGCAATCTCGGGAAGACCGCCCCTTTGACAAAGAAACATTCAATCGGGATATGAGCGCTTTGTACCGCTCGAATCTATTTCGAAAAATCGACTCGTATATCGATGAAACCGACGAAGGGGTTCACCTACGACTCATCGTCTCCGAGCGACCGATCATCAAAGCAGTAGAGTTTCTCGGTAACGAGCGGCTTAACGAAGGCCCATTGCGAAAGCACTCAGGTTTGCAAAAAGGGGATGCCCTCGATCCCATCTCGGTCAACTCCGCACGGGGCAGATTGATCGAGCTCTATCAAGACAAGGGGATGAACCAAGTGGACATCCAGGTCGTCAAAGGTCTTAAACCTGGCGAACGCGAGGTTCACTTCCTGATCAACGAAGGACCTGTTGAACGACTAAACTCCATTTCCTTCGTAGGCAACGAAGCCTTCTCAACCGAATTGCTCAAGGCTCGCATCAAGAGCCGTGATTCTCGATACGGAATCACGAAGTATGTTGGCAATATTTGTTCCGATTTGAAGCTTTCCGAAGATCGAGACGGACTGCTCGGGTATTACCGCTCCCTCGGGTACTTTGATGCTAAGGTAGAATTCCAGAAAGCCTACAACGAAACAGGTGAATTCGTCGACACAACCTTCGTGATCTACGAAGGAGATCGCTATAGCGTTTCATCCATTTCAATCTCAGGAATGGAACGCTACACGCAAGACGAATTGCTGCCTCACTTGAAACTCAAAGCAAACGACCCATTCTTGCTGTCGAAGAAACTTCAAGATGAACGGCTATTGCTGGATGTCTACGGAGCTCAAGGCCACATCTTTTGCGAAGTCGAAGGTGAGGTGATCTACCAGCCGGAAAAACGGATGGTGGATATCGTCTACAAGGTCAAGGAAGGTGATATCTATCGCTCGAGTGACATACGGGTACACATCGACGGCGATTTCACTAAANGGCACGTAGTTCTACANCCGCTTCGAAATCTGCGTCCCGGGGATACGATCGATAAAAGAGAACTCGACGGCGGTAAACGCCGTTTGTTGTACTCGACCATTTTCAACACGGATCCGACACGTGGAGAGGTCCCTCGCATCGAGGTGCAACCCGTGGCAGGTTTGGATGACTCCGTACGGTAAAGAACTCTAGAGCATGACCCAGCCAATGCAGCCCATCGATCCAAACCATGCGTCGCCGCTTAGCACCAAGCGTTGGCTGGCATTTCGCTCGCTTACGATCTTCCTGGTAGCTTGCGAATTCCTCACACTTAGCACTTCGACGACCCTCGCTCAAATCGGCGGTACCCCAGTCCCTCCTATCAATGGACTACCTCCGCAGCCTTACGCTCCCCCAACCGGCCAACCACCAGCCAACGTATGGCCAACCACCAGCCACCTACGGACAGCCACCAGCTGCTTACGGACAGCCACCAGCTACGTATGGCCAACCACCTGCTGCTTACGGTCAGCCACCGGCTGCCTATGGGCAACCACCAGTACAATATGCTCAGCCTGCATCACCCTTCGGTGCCCCTCAACCACCACTTGCACCTGGTTTGATGAATCAGCCCATGCCTCCGCTGAATCAACCTTGGCAAGTCGACCCGGCCTTGGGTTTCACCGGAGCTCCACCTTTCGGATACAACCCCGCCGTACGCGACGTGCCGATCGATGTTTATGTATCCGAAGGTCAGACAGGAAAGTTCTCTGTCGGGGGTTCGGTCAACAGCGATTTGGGTGTTGCTGGTCAGTTGATCATTGAAGAACGGAACTTCGATTTATTCCGACTTCCAGGACGTCCGAGCGATATGTTCAACGGTGCGTTCCGTGGAGCAGGACAAAACTTCCGAGTCGAATTAGTGCCCGGTAATCAAGTTCAACGCTACACAGTTAACTGGACCGAACCGAACCTCTTTGGATACTCTCCATTTAGTCTCTCGGTCGGTGGTTTCTACTTTACACGTTTCTACCAAGATTGGTCCGAACAGCGACTCGGTGGTCGAGTTGCATTGGGGTATGACATCACTCCGGACTTGTCGGTATCTACAGAACTTCGAGGTGAAGATGTCAAGGTATTCAATCCGCGAGTTCGAGGTGTCGAAGAGCTCGAAGAAGTCCTCGGTAGCAGTGACTTGTACACTGCTCGGTTCCGCTTAGCACACAACACACGCGACAGCCCATTTATTCCGACCGAAGGTCACTTGCTCGAATTCATATATGACCAAGTATTCGGTGAGTTTGATTTCCCGAGAGCTCAAGTTAACTACAGCAAGTACTTTTTGGTTCGAGAGCGAGCTGACGGAACGGGGCGTCATACCTTTACTTCTGCGGTTCGAACAGGGTTCGCAGGAACGGATCAACCGTTGTTTGAGAACTTTTTCGCGGGTGGATTCTCTACCCTTCGTGGATTCCAGTTCCGCGGTGCAGGGCCGGTGGAAGATGGCGTTCAAGTCGGTGGACGATTCCAGTTCCTCGGTACCTTTGAATACATGTTCCCGATCACCGCAGACGACATGCTGCGAATGGTGGCGTTTGTTGATTACGGTACAGTGGAACGCGATATCGAAGTTAATTGGGATGATTTCCGCGTCGCTCCAGGTCTAGGGTTGCGTATCGCGATCCCAGCACTTGGACCTGCACCTCTGGCCTTCGACTTTGCAGTCCCTGTCGCTTACGCAGCTAACGACGAACGGCAAGTCTTCCAGTTCTCCGCAGGGATCACTCGATAGATGGTTGCCTTCGATGTCGATCTACCAAGCTATCACGGCCCGCTCGACCTCTTGCTGTATTTGATCCGGCGAGAGGAGCTTGATATCGAATCGATCGAATTGGCTCGCATCACCAAGCAGTACGCGCAGTTCGTCAATATTCTTGCCGAACTCGATTTGGAAAACATCTCGGAATTTATCGATGTGATCAGTCAACTCATCGAATACAAAGCCGAGCAGATTCTCCCCCGCAACCCAAACGAACAAGACGACGCGGATCAGATACCCCAAGAAGCTACCGGGGAACACTTGATCGATCGCCTGATCCAATACAAACGCTTCCGCGACTTGGCTTGTACCCTCGATGAACAAAGTCGACTCTGGCAGTTGCGATACGGACGACTGGTCGCCAATCCTCCACGAAAACGTACTGCGGCCATCGAAGTCCCGATCGCTCGTATCGAAGTATGGGATTTAGTCAGTGCCTTTGGACGGATCCTCAAGTCCAAATACAAACCGCCTGTTCAGGAAATTCGTTACGACGACACCCCAATACACGTCTACATGCAACGCATTCACCAGCGGCTTGCAGGTGGCCAACGTGTGGAATTGCACGAGTTTTTCGAACCCGGCATGCACAAAAGCGCTCTTGTGGCCACATTCCTAGCCACCCTTGAGCTTACAAGGTATCATGGAGTTCGGGCCATCCAAGGCGTTGGTCTCCCCGAAGACGACGGCTCCGAACCAGTGGATTCGGCGTCAAGCGATTCGGCAAGCGACCCCCAAGGGCCTCTTTGGCTTGAACGGGGCCCCGATTTCCCCGAGGAACTTGTCGTCCACGAAGTGGACTTCGGAGACTCACAAATCGCCGAGAGCTCTGGAATGCCATTTAGACTCCGGTAATACCATCGAACCTGCCGAACCTGGTTCGGAAGTCAGCGATCCGTGCAATCTTCATCACTACAGCAAACCAAGCGTCCGCCCCTCTCGCCCGCACTTCGCGAAGCGTTTCTTGCTGGCAATTCACTAGAAGCTCGCTCGTCCCTTTTTCGAGAAGCCTTTGCACAAGCCCGGGAAAGCCGTGAAGCACGAGAAGATGGTCAGATCGCCCTTTTTGTTCTAGGCGACCCTCCATGCGTTTCCCCTGAAGGCATCGAGCAATGGAACTTTTTCGGCTTATACGCTCAGAGCTTAAACGCCCCCTCCGATAGCCAAGGCAACAACCGTCCGAGGTTCTACCAAAACGATCAGATCGCTATCGATCGTTGCATCAACCGCTTTGAAGAACTTCTCACTGACGTCTCCAAGGGACAAATCAAACTCCATTGGCCCTTGCAATACCGATCGATCAAACCTTTCTCAGCTCGCGTTTCCCCTTGGCGAGACTGGATCGATGCATTGCCGACACAAGCTCACGCGCAGCACTTTCCACTTCTGCTCGACGCATCTTACGTCGCCGGCGAAGCTGAACTTGGTAAACGATTCCTCAACGACATCGAAGCGTTGATCTTTCCACAGTTCATCACAGAGATCGATACCGCTTACCTCGCTGCATTCCTCGACGAGAACCTTCGGAAACTAAAGTCCTTGGAGGCTTCACAGTCAGGCTTGAGCGTTCAGCGAGTGCAAGCCAATGCGTTCCAGTCATCGATTCGCAACGTGCGTGCGGTGATGCAGATCGTTCACCGCATTCGAGGTGATAAGGGCTATTGGGAAACACTCGAACAGCGACTTGCAAAACATGCCTCGATTGCAACCTGCGCCAAACGATGGAATAGCAAGCTTGAAGACGTTGCGAATCCTTGGGTTGAAATTCCCGCGGAGGAACTCCGGGATTGGATCACGATGTGCGAAGCATGGGGTAATGAATTCCTCCCAGTCGAAGCATCGCTGAAATCCTCTCACGCCACCAGTATCCTTTGCAGCAGCCCTCTACTTGAAGGCAACGACTCCCAACGTCTTCAATCGCTCAACCACGGTCTGCAGGAGCTTGCACTCGAAGACAGCCGAGTTCTTTCCTCGCGGAATTGCCGATACCAACTTGCCCGTATCTCCCAAAGACTACTCTCTAGTATTCTTGCTACGCCAGCTCCGCAAAACACACTCAATCAACTCGTGTCGACCTCGCGATCACTTGGCGGGAAAGGGGTTCTATGGGAACTTTTCTCCAGCCACGCTCCATCGCTGGATTTGTATATTCGACTTTGCGGTTCCAGCCCGACGCTTGTTCAGATCTTGCTCAACAATCCGGGGATGATCGACGATCTGCTCGACTCGCTGATGCTCGAATCGCTTCCAAGTCTAGAACAACTCCGTGGAACCCTTGATGAATTGCATAAGAGCCCAGATGAACCGCACGGGATTACCCTAGCGTTTCGCAACGCGATGCATTTGGCGATCGGCGTGCGAGACATCTTAGGAAAAGAAAACATCTCCGAGACGCATCGAGCGCTTGCAGATGTGCAAGAAGCTTGCTTGATTCAACTCTTAAACGATGCATACGGTCACGTTGCAAGTTCTGTACAAGCTCCCCTAGATGCAGATGGACAACCATTACAATGCGGTTTGATTGCGCTTGGCAAAATTGGTGGTCGTGAGCCGAATTATCACAGCGATGTACCCGTGGTACTCGTCTACAACTCACGCGCAAACCAATCGAGTGAATCGAAGAACGGCAATCAAGCAACCGAAGTGTTCTTTCATCGCGTTGCGCAACGTTTGTTTCAAACCGCAAACCGAGCCACAGGACACGGCCGACTGTTTGAACTCAAGCCGTGGACGTTCGCATCGCACAGAGAGGCGTTACTCGCCTGGGAATTGCAAGATTTGCTTTCGTTTCTAACAAGCAACGAGGCTTCGAAACAAATTCGATCGATCGAACATCGAGCATTGCTACTTACCGCCCGCGTAATCGCCGATCATGATTTCGTTACACAAACGGAACCAAAGCTAGAAGCAACCATGCATCAAAGGCTTTGGACACGAGAAGATAGCGTGCAGCTGATCGCTTGGCGACGTGCGCTCGAAGAATCAGCAACTCCGCAGAACATTAAACGAGGATGGGGGGGGACACTCGATGTCGAGACCCTTGCACACTTGTTTTACGCCAAACACATCCATCGACCGCAATATCCGGTTTTGCGCGGCACGGTGGAGCGACTCGATGCACTTCGTAAAAACGGGATCCTATCTCCCTTCGATGCACTGCAACTGCGGGACGCTTATCATTTTCTGCGAGGGGTCGAGTCAGGTCTAAGATTGATGAACACCAAGCATCGTCATGACATTCCCACCTCTGAACTTGAACTAGCGCAACTCGCGATGATCATTCAGCTCCCTGACACGGACCAATTGCTTGAATCGATCGAGCACTACCGCAGGATCATCCGAGATATCTCGCAGCGTTACTATGCTCAAATCCGCGCGGAGTCGATCGGAATGCGTGGATGATTATCGGTGTGAGAAATCGAGCGATAAAAGAAACAAAAAACCCTGGCGGGCTTTACGGCTCGCCAGGGTTTTTTCATTTTGAAACTCTAAGATGCAAATCGTGATGCGACGTTAGTCTAAGAATCCAACGAGTTCTTGCGATCTGCTGGGCTGCTGAAGCTTTCTTACCGCCTTGGCTTCGATCTGACGGATACGCTCCCGGGTTACCTTGAAGATGTGGCCAACTTCTTCAAGGGTGTAGCTGTATCCATCGCCGAGCCCGTAACGGAGCTTGATGATTTCGCGTTCGCGGTAGCTGAGGGTTTTCAGTACCGAATTGATGCGATTTCGAAGCATTTCTTGAGCAGCGCCAATGGCAGGGCTTTCGGCCGCACCATCGGGTAGCAAATCACCGAACTGGCTGTCTTCACTGTTTCCGACTGGACGATCGAGCGATATGGGATATCGGCTCATGGCAAGCACACGGCGAGCTTCCTCGACAGTGGTCTCTGCGCGTCGCGCGGTTTCTTCGAGAGTCGGTTCGCGACCAAGTTCTTGTAGCAATTGGCGAGAAACGTTTCGGACCCGCGACATGGTCTCGACCATGTGAACAGGAATCCGAATCGTTCGGCTTTGATCCGCCACCGCCCTTGTGATGGCTTGGCGAATCCACCAAGTTGCGTACGTGCAGAACTTGAATCCGCGACGGTACTCGAATTTATCGACCGCTCGCATCAAACCCGCGTTTCCTTCTTGGATCAGATCCAAGAAGCTCAAGCCACGGTTTCGGTACTTTTTGGCGATCGACACTACCAAACGCAAGTTGCCTTCGCTGAGTTGCTTCTTCGCCTGTTGATATTCCGTAAAGACTCGTTTGACCATGTTCACGCGGTTGCGGAGCGAGGTCGGAGTCTCTTGGGTGGCAACAAGAATTTGGCGGTACTCGCGACGCAGTTGAGCGATCTGAGAAGGAGCGACTTGGTGGGACTTGAGAGTCGCCAAATCATGCTTGATCTCATCGATGCGCGCCGACAATCGCTCCAAGACACCGATCATGGCTTCGATTCGCTGGGTTCTCAGACCAAGCTCTTCGATCAACCGGACGGCTTTACGCCGGCGACGACCAAGGCTGGTCCAAGCTTCTGCACGCTTTTTGGCGGGCAAAGAGCGACTCAAAGCATCACGGTAATCCCGGCGATTGCGTTTGAGCAATACGTCCAGTGTCTTCAGATTATTGGGTAGTCGTCCAAGAATCTGGTCTTTCTCAAGCCGGTCAGTCACGGAGACTTGAACCGTACGATCGAAGGGTAGTTCCCCGGTGTGAACGCGGCGGAGAATCTTGTACGCATACTGAATCACGTAATCGCACTCGAGGAGTTTGGTTCGGAATCGACGTCGGGTGACTTCGATCTTCTTCGCCAAACGAATTTCCTCTTGCCGCGTCAACAGTGGGATCTCTCCCATCTGAGTCAGATACATGCGAACTGGATCATCCGACCACGTTTCAACGTCGTCCATTCCCGCAAGCAAATCATCTTCGCTCTCGAGTTGGACTTGGTCCTCGGGGACCACGACATCGACAACGGTATCGGTCAGCTCATCGCCTTCTTCTTCAAGCGATAGTTTGCGTAAGCCATCCAAGTCATCAGCGCTGCGAGGCAAATCATCATCGAAATCCAACAGGCCGTCGAACAAGGTCATAGTTCCTCAAACCACGAAAGGAATGCAGGAGAAGTCGATCCGTTCAAGCGAAGGATAGGCTTTTCCAAGCGATGCGGACCGAGGGTCCTGAGCAAGGCAAAGGAAGTGTAGCACCATTCTCGCGGCGAATCGAAATCTCGATTGAATTGGTAAATAATTACGATTGAGTGAAGCCTGCCATGGCCTTCTTCGAGTCAGAGCCTCCGACGGCAAATCGGCTTTCCCACAAAACCCTCCCCATCCTAATTCATCAAAAACTAGGGGTGAGGACTTTTTGAAAGAAAACTGCAATGCACGTCGCACCGGTAGGATCTCACCGATGCTCTGGAACACGACCAAACTCGCACATCCCTGTTGCCCATGAACACAACCCGCCCCAATGACCGGCAAACTTCCATGCAGTCGTAAACCCTCTCTCCCGTTACGCTTCACCCGGCGATTCATTCCTTGGTCGTGTTCTTTTTAGCGTAGGAATCGGTCGGAAGCCTTATAATTAGCGGCTTTATGTTGCGACCGTTGCTTTATCTGACGCGAATGAGGATCGACGAAGCGGAGGCGTGATCTTTGATAATCTTACGGAACGAGCAGTTATTCTTGAAAATGCCAGTACTCTTACGAATGCCAGTATTTCAATCGACTGCCAGTGGACTAAGTTCAACCTTTGGTCAAAGGATAGCAAAAGGTTAGTTGCGAGGTGGACTTGAGGTCTCTCAAGCCCCCCTTGCGTCAGGGCACTATAATTTTACCTACCGAAAAGCGCCGGTCTAGGGCCCATCGACGATAAAATCGGTCGAAGTACCTGTCGCAACCCCTCTTACCCGCAAGAGTGTTAGAGTCGAGGAACTTTTTATGGACATCTGGCGAGTTTGGATAAAGTAGCCCGCATGCAGCTTACTGGCCGATTATCACTGGCCGGTTCTCAAACCAGCATCAATTGATGGACTTCAATCAAGCAGCATCAATCAAGCAACTTCAATCGTTCGGCTCGACAGGCAAAAGAACTTCTTCAATCCGAGGTACAAGCCCCGGGACACTATGCGCCGCATCGGCCCTTCGCGGCTTGGTCGAGATCGGTTGCTCCCTGGAAACCAACGTTACCAAAATCCCATCTTGAACCTTCTCCCCCCGCTGGTTGATCAATTGCCGATACCAGTGGACTTGACCATGCCGCCGTCCGTGCGGTTTCAAGTCGACGATCTCTGTGAGCACATGAACTGTGTCCCCCGGAAAAACGGGCTTGAGGAAATTCCAGTTCCGAACATCGACGAATGCGGCCGTTCGCACCGCCGGAGCCGTGGAACTTAATCCGATCAAGATCGACATTCCGAGCATTCCATGAGCGATTGGTTGCCCGAATGGGCTATTGGCAGCGAACTCATGGTCGGTGTGCAAGCGATCGTGATCCCCAGTCAGATCGGCGAAGCCTTGGATATCCCGCTGCTGAATCGTTCGAGCGTCACTCTGCCAGCGGTCGCCGACGTTCAACTGCTCAAAGCTCAACGGAATGCGATTGGAGATCATAGATTTGATAGACTTGCGTGAAGAGCACGGGTTAAACGGGAAAGGAACTCACAAGCTCAAGCTTCTGCTCGCTCGCGACTGGCTCAAATGACAGCGCCGCTCAACTGACAGCGCCACCGATGGAAAACATGGAACTGATCGATTGATTGGAGTGAATCCGCCGAATGGCTTCCGCCAACAACGGGGCAACCGACAGGACATGCATGTTTTCAAGTCGCTTTTCGGCTGGCAACGGAATCGTGTTGGTGATCACTAAACTCTTGATCGGAGCTTCTCGTAACCTTGCGATCGCTTCGCCACAGAGCACGCCGTGCGTTGCAGCCAAGTGGATTTCTCTCGCACCGGCTTCGTGTACCAACCGAGCCGCCCCACAAATGGATCCTCCGGTGCTGATCATATCATCGAACATCAAACAAATCTTCCCTTCGACAGGTCCGCCGATGATGTTCTTTTGTTTGGTTTGAAGCGGGTTATCGCGGACTTTGTCGACGATCGCAAGCTTCCCGCCGATCCGCTTGGAATGCCCCATCGCCCGTTTAATGCTTCCTTCATCTGGACTGACGACAACGATGTCTTCAGGATCAAGATTCTGATTTTGAAAATACTTGGTCAACGCAGGAGCGGCGTACAAGTGATCGACTGGGACATCGAAAAAACCTTGGATCTGCGGCGCGTGCAAGTCCATCGCTAACACGCGATCGGCACCGGCTCGAGTAATCAAGTTCGCTACCAACTTGGCCGTAATAGGCACCCGGCCTTCGTCTTTGCGATCCTGCCGCGCATACCCNTAGTACGGAATCACCGCTGTGATACGCGCCGCACTGGCCCGCTTGCANGAATCGATCATGATCAACAATTCAAGCAAATTATCGTTGACCGGTGGACATGTGGGTTGAACAAGATAAACATCTCGCCCGCGAACGTCTTCCTCGATCTTGCAANAGTTCTCACCATCGGGGAATTTCCCAAGCGTGATTGCTCCGGTTTTCAAATGGAGGAACTCGCAGATCTCTTTCGCCAACTGAGGATTGGCTCGACCACTGAAAATCTTTAGCTCGCGCATGGATATCCTAATTCTTTCATCTTGTTTTCAACCATGGCCAGTTCATCGATGGTATTGATGCTCAATGACTCACAAGCCTTGAGCGTCGCTTTCGCGTCGACACGATCGCCCGCTCGACGCAGAATCGACGGACAATCGGTCAAGTAGTACTCAGACTGTGCGTTGTTATCGGTCAGCTCACCGAGAGCCCAAAGCAATCTTGGCTTGTCGAATATATAAGTGCTCATGTTGACTTCCCGAATAGCTCTCTGCTCAGGTGTCGCATCTTTGTGCTCAACGATTCCAGTGAACTGCCCGCTCGAATCCCGAACGATTCTACCAAGCCCCTCCGGATTGTCTTTGAGCAAGGTTCCCAGTAGACAAGCGTACTGGCCTTGTTGAAACGAATCCAACAGTTCGCTCAACGAAGAAGCTTGAACCAAGGGAGAATCACCGGCGAGTACCAAAACTGGCTCCACTGCCGATCCTGCTTTACCCTCACGAGTCCCCTCGGCTTGCTGTGCCAACGCAACCGACGACTGCTTTAACGCGGGGATGCACATCTGAACGGCATGCCCAGTACCGAGTTGCTGATCTTGTACCGCAAACTCAATCGGCAAACTGCCTGCTCGGACGGCTCGCTTTGAAAGTTCCGCTTTCACATCCTCGGCCCGATACCCGACGACAACTATCGTCCGACGCACCCCAACTTGCTCCAACGCATCGAGCACCCAATGGATCATCGGTCGACCAAGAACCGGAAAGAGGACTTTGGGAAGCTCGCTCTTCATGCGAGTTCCTTTTCCCGCAGCCAACACAATCGCCGTGGCGTTAGCGGTGGGGAAACGCTGGTTAGAATCTTGTTTTTGATTGCCTATTGATTGGGAATCAGTTGGTAAATCAGTCATGTTTCGATCGTTCCAGAGAAGAGAAGTCAAGATAATGCCTATCTTGCCATAAGCCCCGGTGGGCGAACAGGTCTACAATTGACGAAAAATAGCAGGTCAGCTATTGTTTTGGTTCGGTTTTCTGGTCGCACACCCGCTCCATAAGCCGCACCTTATCCAATCCGAATTGTTCAGTCCTATTCGGTCCCCGAAAATCTTACACGAAGAGAGTACCAATTATGGCCATCGAACGTGCTCGTGAATTGCGCCGACGACGACATCGCAAAGTCAAGCTTCTAACCCTCAAGCGACGTGCTGATAAAGCCAGCAAGTCGGAAAAGGGAATCATCGCTGCCAAAATTCGCCGCCTGAGCCCAGGCGCCGAACAACTCATCGCAGCTTGGAAAATTAGTAGCTAGTCGGCCATTCGCCACCAGCTTACCAAATGAGCCAACTCAACAGGCCTGCTCGATGGGCCTGCTTGATGGGCCTACTTGATGGCCCAGCTAAACCGATGGCTTGGAAATTAGAAGTACGCGGATGTGCGACTAAGTGATGTAAGGACAAAGCGCGACGTTCACACAAGTTGCGCTGTAAACCATGCGACTTCTAATTACAGGCGGATGTGGATTTGTCGGCTCGCTGCTTGCCAAGTACTTTCTAAGCAAAGAAGGTTGGGAAGTACTCCTCGTCGATAACTTCTGCCGCCCAGGTAGCGAACTAAACCGCCGGCCACTCGAATGCCTCGGTGCATCGGTCATCGAAGCTGACCTTCGAGATCGAGACGCCATCCTCTCTCTGCCAGATTGCCACTGGGTAATCGACTGCGCGGCGAACCCAAGCGTCCTTGCTGGCCTCGACGTTCAGCCCACTTCCCNTAAAGCGGCGAACCGCGAAAGCCCGTCTCTTACCCTTGTCGACCATAATCTTCTCGGAACGGTCCACGTTCTTGAATACTGCAAACAACACTCGGCCGGGTTGGTATTAGTTAGCACTTCACGGGTATACTCAACGGACGCCCTCTCAGACGTAAGACTGAAGAACTCGAACTCCCGTTTTGAACTTGAAACCGACCAGGCCACCCCCGGTCTTTCCAATCAAGGCATCAACGAACTCTTCAGCACTGCACCCCCGCTATCCCTATACGGGGTTACCAAGTTAGCATCCGAGTGGCTTGCCAGAGAATACGCTCACGCATTCGGCTTTCCACTCTGGATCAACCGATGCGGGCTGATGGCTGGGGCAGGGCAGTTCGGACGTGCCGACCAAGGCATCATCGCTTACTGGATGCATCGATATCTATATCGACACCCCTTGAGCTTCATCGGATACGGGGGCACGGGCCATCAAGTCCGCGATTGCCTCCACCCAGTGGACCTTGCCAATCTCATCAGTCAGCAAATCAAGTTCCGGGCAGCCCCTGCTTCTTATACGACTGCCGAGAGCAATCAACCGCCGACGACCGTGAATGTCTCCGGGGGGATAGAGAGTGCCTTTTCATTGCTGGAACTGCACCAATGGTGCGAGAGGCGTTGGGGGCCAAGCAAATATGGGCCACCAGGGAAACTAACTAGTATTCTCGAAAACCGTCGATATGACGCGCCCTGGATCGTACTCGACTCTAGCCTAGCACAGAAGCAATGGGGCTGGACCGCTCAACGCTCAAAAGAAGAGATCTGGGAAGAAATCGCCGAACACGCCGAAGAACACCCCGACTGGTTACAAATCAGCCAAGCGTTGAGCTAAGATAATCTCGCTTGTTTCAGATCCTTCAAGCCCGCCCCTCCCTGATGGATCTAAACGCCCGAAACAATACACATCCAGAGAGAAATCATGCGCGATTCGAGTAACCCTTTCGATAGTCACCAAGCAGGGTCGTGGAGCTCTGACATTCCTGAGAATCGGGGGCTCTCCAAGTTTTCAAAGTTTCTCGCGGTGATCTTCCTTCTGTTAGGTTTATTGGGAATCATTGGCGGTGCGATGGGGGCATCGATCAAAGCCCTCCAGTTGATGGGATTTGATATCGCAAGCGCAATGAAAGGCTCAGCGGACACTGCATCATCACCCAAGCCAGCTACAGAAGAACCGCAAGCCGATTCTCAGAGCTCTCAGAGCACCACGCAGATACCGGAAGAGAACCCTTCAAAGCAAACCGACACTGCTGCTCCAGCCACCCCCAAAGGACTTACCCTTCCAAATCCAACGGTTCTTCAATCGGCTATCACCTATGGGTTAATGGTCTTAGCACTCATCGCTTCGGTCGGTATGGTTGTCAGCGCAATACAAGCCTTGCGTGGGCGACGCTCCGGATCGCTTTGGCTAAGCAATTGGTGCGCTGTATCGGTACTGCTGTTCCTCGCGTGGACTATTCAATCGTATCTGACCATCGATTCGATCAAGTCGCAGGTGATGGAGGTGTTAGCTACCCCGCAAAACATACCTCCCGACGTTCCTCCAGAAAGATTGGCAGAGCTCAAAGAGAACCTAGAATACTTCAGCCAGGTGGGCATAGCAGTAGGGCTGGGTTGCGCGGGATTCTTCATGCTTGTCAATATCCTGTTGTATCTCTACGGTGCAGTCCGTTTCCGATCAGCGGCAGTGCTCGATCGGCTCCAAGAAAGAAATCAGCAATGAGCAAACCAAAGCCGTTGGACTCGTCGAAACTATCCCCGCGAAAAGGAGTCTATACCGGCTCCTTCGATCCGGTGACCCTCGGGCACTTGCATATCATCGAACGGGCCGCAGGGATCTTCGAATCAGTCGTGGTGGGAATCGGTGTGAACCAAGAAAAACGGCCCCTCTTTACGATCGAAGAACGACTCGACTTGGTTAAGAAAGTCACTTCGCATTTCGGCAACGTCACCGTCGAATCCTTCGACGGACTTGCGGTGGACTTTGTGCGACGGCTAAACGCGAAAGTCATGGTTCGAGGAATCCGACCACTGACGGATATCGCTGGTGAGTTCACCATGATGATGGCTAATCGCCAACTCGATCCCGACCTCGAAACGGTCTTCTTAATGGCTGACGAAGAATACGCTCACGTCTCGAGCAGTTTGATCAAACAGATCGCAAGCCTGGGACATGGCCGATCACTGGAGAAGTTCGTACCGAAAGAAATCATCGACCCATTGATGCACAAAGTCGCCCAAAGCTCAGACCGGTCTTAGGCAGCCTGAGACGCATCTAGCTTGATCGCCAACACAGAGAGTCGATCGATGAAGCCCAATTGGAATCGGCGACCGGTCGGAACTCTGCGAGCCTACGACCCATTGAGTGAAATGCAATTCGTGCGAAGCGAAGGGGCTTATCTTTGGGACTCCGAAGGCAAACCGTACATCGACCTCGTTTGCGGCTACTCAGCTTGTAACCTCGGTCATCGACATCCGAGTTTGCTTGAAGCTCTCGGCAGAGCCGCAAGTGAACTCTCGTGGGCTTACGGTGGCGAGAGCCCCATCCGAGCCGAACTTGAAGAATCGATCGCGAGCTTCGTCGAACGGGAAATAGTCAAAGTCCAACAAACCAGGGCAGGGCAGGGGAGCTTGAAAGTCTGGCTCGGGGTCAGCGGCGCCCGGGCAATCGAAACGGCATGGAAGATCGCCCAAACACATCGTCCTGGCGGGATCGCTTGTATGGATATCGCCTACCACGGCCGATCCATGACGACTGCTTGGATTAGTGATTCTCGGCGGGTGGGTTCATCCCCTGGCATCATTATACGATTGCCTTTTCCTAAACACCTTCGGGGAACTTGCTCCGGCGAGAACTGCTCGGAGTGCGAACAAGCCTTAGCAGCCTCCGAAGAGATGCTCGGTAGCCATGAAGGAAAGCTTGGGACATTGATTCTCGAGCCAGCCATTGGCGCTCGCGGCTACTACTTTGCTTCTGCTGTTTTCTACCGGCGACTCGTAGCACTCGCCAGGAAACTATCCATGTTGGTGATCTCCGATGAGATTCAAATGGGCTTGCGTCGCATGGGAAGCATGGTCAGTTCGTTAGCTCAAGGGTGGGAAGCTGACTTATGGGTTTTTGGTAAGTCGCTCGGGGGAGGAATGATGCCCCTTTCCGCAGTTGTAGGGGCCTCCCATCTAATCGATGGCTTGCCGCCAGGTTTCGAATCGGAGACTTTTGCCGGTTATCCGCTTGTCTGCCCCGTTGCAATCGAAGCACTTCGGCTACTTTCCGATGAGAATCTTGGGGTACAAGTCGAACAAAAAGGAGAAAGGCTCCGTAAATCGCTACACGCAATGCTTCCCAGGTCCGAATTGACTCCAATGAGCCATTCCATGGCAGTCGTAGTCGACGGAGTAGGGTTAGCCACCAGCCTGAGCCTTGAGCACCTCGAAGGCCTCGGAACGGAGCTGGCGAAAGCTTGGGCTCAAGAGCTCGGCAACCAGGGAGTACTTGTACACCTGACCGGTTTGCAACGCAGTCGTTTGGCATTAATCCCGCCACTGACGATTGACGCAGCTTTGCTCGACGAAGTCGCGGCGAGGATTTCGCGAGCATACGAACAACGCGTCAAAAACAACATAAAGCTTAAAGCAGGAGAATAGAAAATGATGATCGGCGAGCCGGCACCTAGCCAATATGACTGGCGATTCAATTTGTTTGGTTTCCCGATCCGCGTGACTTGGCTGTTTTGGGTCATCAATGCAGCCTTGGGATACAGCATAGCTTTGGGGCTCAACCAAGCTTATAGGATGACCGAACAAGGCTCACCTGGAGTCTTTTCCTTTCTGTTGCTTTGGGTTCTTTGCGCGTTTGTATCGGTGTTGATCCACGAACTAGGACATTCCTTGGCATTTCGTTTCTTTGGGATCGAATCACAAATCGTCCTCTATCACATGGGGGGAGTCGCGATCCCCACGGCCGGTTTTATCTTTCGACGCTCCGGGGTCCGACGGCGTCTTAGCCATTGGGATCAGATGATCATCTCGGCAGCAGGCCCGCTCTTGCAGTTCGCTTCTGCAATCCTCATGGCGATCGTAGCAACTGCGATGGGAGTGAGAGTTCCGGTAGTAAGCGACTGGTTGGCTTGGTTGCAAGATATCGGAATCGCCATTCCATGGCTTGGAACAGGCGAAGCAACCACGAATCCATGGACCTTAGCAACGTTCCAGTTCTACATACTGATCAGTATTTGGTGGCCTCTGTTCAATCTGCTACCGGTCTATCCACTCGATGGTGGTCACATCGTGCAACATGCAGCGGCAATGATCCGTCGCACCGATGGAACGAATGAAGCTTACGGTATCGGCGCGGTCACTGGTTTTCTGGTCGCGTATTGGTTCTTTCAAAGCGGCAGTGTCTTCAACGCGATGCTGTTTCTATCCCTTGCGATGAGCAACGTACAAGCGATGCAGCGACTTGGAGGACCACCAAGGTGGTAATTTACGAAAAAAATTTCGAAATTTTTCGATCTGTTTTTCAACCCGTTTGAGCAACGAATATCGACCCGCTTATGTGTTGTTGAACATCGCAAAACAAGTCTCTTCATCGCCGTGCGCAACACGCCCCGAACTCGCATCTGCATCCTTGCGAGCCAGCTTGAATGAGTAACTTTGTTTCACTTTTGCGAACCGCGCAAACACCGATCACAAGACTGCAAAAACGTGCCCTAAAGTCCACTTGCACCAATGTTTTTATTGACGCGACGAAATTGCAGGCTAACTGTGAGCCTGCGTGAAGCGCGAAGAAGTTTTCGTTTTGCGAACACCTCGTTGCGATGCGCAATGAATCCTATCTAAGCGCTTCCAAGGCCTGTTTCTCAGCGGTATTTGTACGATTCGACACAAGCAAAACCGGACCATTCGATGATGTGAATCGAAGTGCAACGAAGCTTCAAAATGAGCTAAAAGTGTGGAAAAATGGTTTCATGTTTGTGGAAAAATTGTCGAAAAGATGTTGCATTACAACCTGGGTTTTATACAAATACTCAGACTAAGGTAGTCCTTAGCACATGCGGTCGATCATGTCACGGAGTGACAGGTCATGAAGCCAGATCGACTGCTTGTTGCGAAGGACGTTTTGTATCGGTTGTCGAGAACAGAAATTCACATCTGCTGCTTCGGATGCGAGTGACTGCGGCAACTAAGTTTTTGTTTTTTTGGAGGATGTATCGTGGCCAAGAAGAAAGCTGCAACAGCAACAAAGAAGGTAGCTAAGAAGAAGGCTGCCAAGAAGGCTGCTACCAAGAAGGTAGCAACCAAGAAGGTAGCGACCAAGAAGAAGGCTGCCAAGAAGAAGGCTGCTGTTAAGAAGACCACCACGAAGTCCGCTTCGTAATTTTTGTTGCTCTTCTCAGAATGACTTCTGCCTCGGCAGAGTCTCTGCTTAAAACCCATTAAACCGTCGAGAGGCCTATCGCAACTCGGCGGTTTTTCTTTTATATCTAACTTATCTAACTTTCCTGACTTAACCGGTTCTTCTCACCCTCATGATGCCTCGCTCGGACTCGCTCAACCGCACCGCTGCGAACCCTCTGCCCTCCACAGCGGCCCTCTTTCAAGGTGTCGATAAACCTTGGGAGTTCCCAACCATCCCTCTGCGAGATCCCGCTCCCGGTGAGATCCTCGTAAAAGTACTCGCTTGCACGATCTGCGGAAGCGACCTGCATACCATCTGCGGCAGGCGACACGCCCACCCACCAGCCGTCCTCGGCCACGAAATCGTCGGCCAAGTTCTCGCCATCGGGCCAAATACTTCATCGCTGGACCACCTCGGAAATCATATCCAACCATCAGACCGCATCGTCTGGGGCATCGTCGCAAACTGCGGTAAGTGTTTCTACTGCTTAAACGACCTTCCGCAAAAATGCTCACTCGCATTCAAATACGGACACCAACAAATCAGCGAGGGTTCGATTTGGCAAGGTGGATTCGCACAGCATTGCATGCTCGCACCAGGCACCACGCTCGTACGCTTGCCCGAGCACTTGAGTCTCAACGCAGCTTGCCCACTTAGCTGCGCCACATCTACCATAGCCGCCGCGATGCGAATCGCTGCCCCGCTTACCAACCAACGTGTCTTGGTCGTCGGTGCGGGGATGCTAGGGTTAACCGCACTGGCTTTCGCTCGTGAACTCGGCGCTGCTCGAATCGCTTGCCTCGAACCAGATTCCTCCCGAAGAGAACTGGCCCTCGGAAGCTTTCGCGCCGATGTAGCGGGTGATGCAGAAGAACTCAGCCGCTCGATCGCGAACAATCAAAATGGAATCGGTTTCGATATTATCATCGAATGCTCCGGTAGCAACGCAGGAACGCTCGATGCCATGCGTCTGATGCGAACCGGTGGCAAGTGTATCCTCGTCGGCGCAGTGTTCCCATCGGAACCGATCCCGTTGGTCTTAGAAGAAATCGTCCGCCGCCAATGGACCATTCACGGTGTTCATAACTATCGCAGCGACGACCTTGTCCGCGCCGTGGAATTCATGTCCGACGCCCAAGCCAGATACCCATTCGCTGACTTGGTGCGTGAAAAGTTTCCTCTCGAGCAGATCGAACAAGCTGTTATCGCTGCCCAGATGCGAGAGAATATCCGAGTTGCCATCCTTCCCTAGCACTCTCGACCCGTCGAAGCACTTCCGCGAGACGCTCGCGATCCTCGGGACGGAACGAATGGAAAGGATCGGCCAAATGGTCTTCGCAAATTCCGATCAACGACACCGCACACTTCGTCCCCTTAACATATCGCGACGCATACTTGCCGATGTCGTAGATCCCTTGCAACGCTTCTACCTGACTTTGCAAAACTTCCCAATCCCCATTCTCCCTGACCGCTTCGTACAAGCTCACAAACAGGTTTGGGTAGATATTGGCTCCCCCAGCGACTCCCCCATCCCCCCCCAATCGCAGCGATTCGGCTAACGAAGCTTCGGGCCCAATCAAAATCGACCAATCTGGTCGCTTTTTCTTTAACTCCAAAGCACGTGCAAAATAGCCCAAATCCCCGCCGCTGTCCTTCAAACCAACAATCCTCTCATGCTGCGTCAAGTAATCGAGTGTCTCGATCTCAAAGGCTACCTTGGTCAACGACGGGATGTTATAGAGCATCACCGGCAAAGGTAGCTCTGGAACCAACTCGTCAACATAGTAACGAAGCTCCGTCTGCCCGGCAGGGAAATAGTAAGGTGTCGACAAAACCAACGCATCTGCACCCTTCTCCGCAGCGAAATGAGCTAACTCCAGACTCTCCACAAACGATGTATCGGTAATCCCAACCAAAACCGGAACACGCCCTGCAACGGCGTGCAGCGTCTGTGATACCATCTCTCGCTGAAAAGCATGACTTAAACTCGGTGCCTCACCCGTTGTACCCAATACGAATAAACCGTGAACGCCCCCGTCGATCAAATGATTCACCAACCGATCAAGCCCGGCGCGATCGAGACGGTCTCGACCTCGCATCGGCGTAATGATCGGCGGAATCAAACCGGAAAACCTGGAATTCGACATTGTTGAACAACCTAAATGGAAGCGATATCTATCTGCATTCATGGAAAAAACGGGACGGCATTATAGCCATATCTCCTAAATGAAGACCCTTGATACAATAGATTCCCATGCATTGGACACTACTTATTTGCTTGAACGCTTTCCTACTCTTTGCGATCCAACCCCTTTTGGGCAAATCACTCCTGCCTCTGTGGGGAGGTAGCGCCCAAGTTTGGGCGACTTGCTTGACATTCTTCCAATCCGCCCTGCTCCTAGGAGTCCTCTACGCACATCGCCTAGGACAAATTGATAACCTCAGACTCCAAAAAACGATTCACTGCATCTCCTGGGGCGTCTGCCTAGCTCTTCTTGGCTTGCTGCAATTTCAACCCCGCGAATGGTGGAGCGGCTCACCGGTCGCTTCGATTTTTCTAGACCTGTCTGTGCGTGCCGGACTCCCCTTGCTGCTGCTATCGAGCACTAGCTCTCTGGCTTCCGTCTGGTACTACCAATCCACTAAATCCCAACAACCATTCCACTGGTACGCCATTTCCAACCTCTCCTCATTAGCTGCGTGCCTGGCTTATCCCTTCCTCATCGAACCAAACCTAGGTCTTGAAACTCAAAAAATCCTTTGGATGATCGGCTTCGCAACCGTTGCTCTCCTGTGGTTCCACCAAGCCTACCGTATGCAGAAGGCTCCCACCGATGACTTAATCACAAATAGTCCCAACGCGCCTGCAGACTCTCCTTCGAGCCAACCTTGGCACGCGTTCATTTGGGTCTCCCTTAGCGCCTGCTCTTCGATGGTACTATCGGCGGCAACAAGCAGCGCTAGCCAAGCTGGCGTGATCGTCCCGGGAATCTGGTCGATCCCTCTGGCTATCTATCTCGCCACCTGGTGGGCCGCTTTTACCCTCCCTTCGCTTTCAAAGTGGGGAAGCCAATGGCTGGCAGCCTTCGCCGGCCTGTGCACCGCTCTAGTTCTACTGATCTTCAAACTGTGGGTCCCTTGGTGGGGCCTGATCGCCGGTTATCTGTTTGTCGTGGGCTGCATCGGGATCGCTTGCCACGGCCTGATCTACGCGCTGCGCCCCGCCCCAAAAGATATCTCCAAATACTACCTTTGGATCTCCCTTGGAGGTGTGCTAGGAAGCTCTCTGGTATCCCTCGTCGCACCATGGGCACTGAACGATCAATGGGAACTGCATATCGCACTCGCCCTAGGGGCACTGACCGCCGGTGGCTACTACGCTATCGCAACTTTCCCTCGCATCGCTACCGATAACAAAATACGCAGATTCCTCTGGCCAGTTACAGTCACAAGCACCCTGCTGTGCCTGATCCTCCTTACCGCCATCGTTGCGGCTCCCAACCGTGAAGAAGTCATTGCGAAGAAACGTGATTTCTATGGCGTAGTGAGCGTCGTGGAAAACCCCGACGAAGAAATCTTAGCTATCTTAGCGATGCTCCACGGCCAAATCCGACACGGCACGGAGCCGCTCTCCGGCCCCCTACACCCCGACTCGACTACCTACTACAAAACAAATTCAGGAGTCGCTCTCTCTTGGGGATGGTGCCATAGTCACTTCGAAAACCCCCTCAACGTCGGAATCGTCGGCCTGGGTACCGGCTCCCTCTCTCTCTACGCCCATCAACGCGATGCTGTCACTTACTACGAAGTCAGCCCCGCAGTCGTCGAACTCGCCCAAAGCCAATTTCGATACCTGAAATCTCACACAGGAAAAACCGAAATCCAGCTCGGAGACGGCCGCTTCTTACTTCAAAAAGAACTCGCTCAACCCAACACGGCAAAACTGCAATTGCTCGTGCTCGACGCATTTTCCAACGATGCACTTCCAACTCACCTGCTTACCAAACAAGCCTTCGAGCTGTACCGACAACGCTTGGCCCCGGACGGACTCCTCGCCGTCAACATCACCAACCGCAACTTAAACCTCGCACCAACCCTTTTTGCAACCAGCAAACAAGTCGGACTCAAACCCTTGTTGGTGGAAAACGATAACGTACGTTGGCTGGTCCTCTTTCCCGATTCCATTCCATTGCCGAACTGGCCCGGTGGCAGAGAAAGACTTTCCGAGTCCGAGACCATCAGATCCCAGCATGGCTGGACCGACGATTTCGCCAGTCCCATCCAAGCCATGCGCTGGTAACCCAAACCATCTCGTCGCGAAGTTAATCCTTGATTGAGTCTGACGACGCACTTCTTTGAGTCCCACCTCTTTGAATTGCGGCACAATCAAGCTTCACTCAGCTAACCAACGTTGGCTTGCCCCGTTCGACGGTAAACTCCGCTCGCGTTTGCAGCGGAGCACCAGGACGATCCACATAGGAAACCGTTCGATAATAGGTCTTCCAAGTATCCGGCGTTACGGTACACGAGACATATCCTCGTTCTGCATTGTGGTACTTCACGAAAGGATTTTCGCTGTAAAGCTCCTTCTCTTGCTTGGCGTGATCGTAGCCGTTCCCCCCCGAAGAAATACTCGTGCCGACAAACTCTGTTGCCACTGGAGCTTCTTCAAGCCGATCAAAGTCCACATGCAACTCATTGGCCCAATTGCTGTGAATATCCCCAGTCAAAATCACGGTATTGGCAACCGGCAAACGTTTGATCTGCTCCAAAAGTCGCTTGCGCGGCGCGTCGTATCCCGCCCACTGATCCATGCTGAAGATCTTTTCCTCTCCAGCACCTCGCCCGACTCGCCCAACCATGATCTGCTGACCGAGCACGTTCCAGCGAGCCGTGGAGTCCTCCAAGTGAGCATCGAGCCACGACTCCTGCGATTGCCCCAGCAACGTTGCCTTCGGATGGAAAACGGCCCCTTCAAGCTTGTGAGCGCGGTCACCATTAGGCTGATCCGAACGATACTGCCGGGTATCGAGCATCGCGAAACTAGCTAGATTTCCATAAGCCACATCTCGATAGAGTCGCATATCCGGACCATTGGGCATCGCAGACGAACGCAGCGGCTGATTCTCGTAATAAGCTTGATAAGCATTCGCCCTTCGAATGGCAAACTCTCTCGGATCGACCCAAAGTTCCTCCGAGATCAGCCCAGCGCAGTTGTTATCGAACTCGTGGTCATCCCACACGACCAACCAAGGAGCATACGCATGGGCTGCCATCAAGTGAGAATCGGATTTGTATAACCCATAGCGATTGCGGTAGTCGTTCAAACTCACAATCTCCGCACTATTGTGCTGACGCAACTTGTTCTTCCCAACAGGCCCTTCGTAAATGTAATCGC
>B570J29622_100001_pt1 | contig 31158 bp, 23 predicted proteins | sample LakMenEpi15Jun10_FD_29622 | JGI IMG/M metagenome (IMG submission 29622) | reverse complement strand
CAACAGATGATCTTCCAAACAGCGCGGCTTTTATGCAAAGCATTTTTGAGCCAAGCCAACTGCTCTGCCCCAAGTATACTGCTTGCTTCGCTTGGTTCCGTTTGCAGGTTATTCGAATTCGGACCACGATAAGTGCGAAGGTCTAATACGAACAAGTCGCACAGGGGCCCGCGATGGATCTGTCGATAGATCCTACGTTCGCCGGATGCTTGTGGGAGGAGAGGGGTGTACTCAAAGAAGGCTTGTTTGGCGCGATTTGCAAGTTGTTGCCCGTACTCCATCGCGTCGTATCTGTCTTTGTCCTTGCGGGATTGCAGTCGTTGCTGCGGGTACCAATTGTTTGTGGTTTCGTGATCATCCCATTGGACGATTAGTGGGACGCGCGAGTGGAAGTCTTGGACGTTCGAATCCATAAGGTTGTAGAGGTAGTTTCCACGGAAGTCATCAAGCGAACTTGCAACGTGCGATTTGGCGGGAGTTACCAAGTTCTTCCAGATGGTCCCATCTCTAAGTTTCAATTCCTCTTCGATGATGTTATCTGCATAGATCATGTCTCCGCTGTGGATAAAGAATTGAGGACTGAGGGAAGCGATCGCAGAGTAGATCTTCATGCCTCCCCATTCCAAGTTGATCCCGAAGCCTTGTCCGGCAGTGTCACCGGACCAAGCGAAGAAGACGTCTTCTTGTGCCGAACTCGAAGCCGAGTCTCCTTGGGTCCGAAAGCTACCTTGCAGGCTATCGGAAAGTCCGCCATCGTTTTCAAAGGCTACGCGGTAGTAGATCGTCTCCCCGGCGGGCAGGTCGCTCAGGACGGTTTTAGCTGTGAAATCCGTTAACTGCGTTACCTTGGGCCCCATCACGCTTCGAGGGCTAGTGAAGGATGCTGCGGTATCCCATTGCACAAGCATCCGAGAGTCCACATCGCTTCGTCCCCAAACGACTGCTGACTCGGAGGTCACTTCGCCACTCATTAGCCCAAATATCTGCTTGGGTGTTTGAATCCAGTTTGCGTGTGCGAATCGCATCCAAGCGGATTGGCTCAGCAGCGTCGCGCCGGCGGTTGCGTTAAATCCACGTCGATTCAAAGAATTGGCCATCGTATCGAGCCCTTTTGTTTTTCGTGATGCAAATAGTTGACCGTCTCAATCAGCAGCATAGTGCTCCGTTGGGTTGTAGCTCATGGGGAGGTTGATTTCCAGGTTTCAATCGGGAATTGTTCGTTAAGGATCGCAAGGTTCGGGAAGGATCCTTGGGTGAAACCGCAATCAAGTGCCTATCAGTAGGCCGTTAATGGGGTATCCTATAAATCTATGAATACAGAATCCATTACCGACAAACTACTAGCGTTCGTGGCATCTGCGGAATACCGACCGATGAAGCCACGGATGATACTCAACCATCTCAAGCTTACCGAGGATGAGTACCGGGAGCTTCGCCGATCGATCAAGAAGCTCGTTCGAGAGGGGCGATTGCTTTTCGGAGCAAACCACCTTGTCCTGCCAAGTGTTTACTCATCGCCGGGTTCAGGGAACGCTCAGCGGGTAAAACGAGGGGATTCAAGGAATTCCCAAGGGGATGAGACTCAGCAATCGGAGAGGATGACGGAAGAATCATCCAATGCTGGTTCGTCCAATCCTGGTTTTTCAGCATCAGGGTTATCTGAAGTGGTCGGTGTTTTTCGAAGAGCGTTGTCTGCGGGGTATGGTTTCGTGGAGCTTCCACGTGGGAAGGTTACGACACCCAATGCACCGACGGTAGCGCCCTCACCTGAAGGTGCTATCGTAGGAATGGAGCCGGTTGAATCTGCAACCGTGGAGTCGGCATCCTCGAGATTGCCGGATGTCTTCATCCCAGAAACGAGAACATCGAATGCGATGGATGGGGATACCGTTCGCGTTCGTTTGCGTAAGTCCACATCCCCTTCGCGGCGAAGTGCAGGAGCAAATCTCCGTAACAATCCCGCTCGATTGGAAGGTGAAATCGTCGAAATTGTCGAGCGCAAGAAGCGACAGTTTACCGGTACCTTTCAGACCAATGACAAGAAATCGTTTGTATGGCTCGATGGAGCGAAGCTTGAGCGTCCGGTTTCGATCGGAGATGTGCGAGGGCTGCCGGTTGAAAACAATGACAAAGTCATCGTCGAGTTAGTTCGATTTCCAGATGAGTTTCAGCCTGGAGAAGCTGTTTTGCTGAAGGTGCTGGGAAGTCTCAGGAATCCAGCGGTCGACACGATGGCTGTGATGGTCCAGTTTGGGTTGCCTGAAGAGTTTTCCGAAGCTGTACTTGATAACGCGCGAATTCAAGCGGATCGATTTTCGGAGGAGGTGATTCCTGAGGGGCGAAGGGATCTTACCAAGATCCCGACGATCACCATTGACCCGTTCGATGCTCGTGACTTTGACGATGCGATATCGTTGAGCAAGAACGAGAAGGGGAACTGGGATTTGCTTGTTCACATCGCAGATGTTTCCTTTTTTGTTCCTCAGGGGAGTATTCTCGATGAAGAGGCGCGGGAGCGTGGCAACAGTGTTTACCTTCCGGATCGCGTGATCCCGATGCTTCCGGAAACGATTAGCAATCACTTAGCATCGCTTCAGCCCGATCGGAATCGATTAGCGAAAACGGTAGCGATGGAATACTCCCCCGAAGGGTTGCTATTGCATGCCGAAGTTTACAACAGCGTGATACGCAATGCTTATCGGTTTAACTACGAGCAGATCGATCAGTACCTGGAAGACCCGTCGGTTTGGCAAGAGCGACTAACGCCGGAGATCTTTCAGTTGGTGCGTGATATGCATTCCTTGGCGATGCAATTGCGGTCGTTGCGTAAGGTCAATGGTTCGATAGAGCTGACCCTTCCGGAGGTCAAGGTTGATCTCGACAAGTTGGGGAAGGTTAAGGGTGCTCATGTTGTGCACCATACCCAGAGCCATCAAGTGATCGAAGAGTTTATGTTGGCAGCCAACCAAGCTGTCGCATATTGGCTTGACTCATTGAAGCTACCGTTCCTCAGGCGTGCGCACGCTCCACCAGACCGGTTGAAGATTCGTCGACTGGCCGACTTCATGCGAGCCCTCGGATTGCCTGCGGACGAGATGCAAGACCGTTTTGAGATTCAGCGGGTCATCGATAGCGTGAAGGGGGATACGACGGAATTTGCGGTCAACTACGCGATTCTTAAGAGCATGTCCAAGGCCGTTTATCAGTGTGAGTTCGAGAGGCACTACGCTCTAAACATGTCACACTATTGTCATTTCACCAGTCCGATTCGCCGTTATCCAGATCTTGTCGTACATCGAATCGTCGAGAACTTGATTGAAGGTCGAACGGCAAATGAGAATACAGAAGTTCTGGAGCGATTAGGGCAGCATTGCAGTTCGACGGAGCAGAATGCGGAAGGTGCTGAACGCGAACTGATCCGTGTGAAGCTCCTGCATTTTCTAGAACGGCGAATCGGCGAGATGCTTACCGGTATAGTCTGGGGTGTCAAACCGAACGGGCTTGTAGTTCGTGGGATCGAGATCCCGGTTGACGGTATGGTCACTTTGGAGCGACTCCCGCCAGATCGATATCGTTACGATCGCGATACGCATACGCTTCAAGGATACAAGGATGAGAATCAATTCCGGCTTGGGGATGAATTGGTCGTTCGCATTGAACGAGTAGATCTTGCTCGCCGGCATTTGGAGTTTAGACTCGAAAAAGTGACCCATCACGATCGAGCGGCGGCGGGCACTGCAGGTTCAGCGAAGAGATCGAGAGATTCAAATCCATCGAAGAGGGATCGGTTTAAACCGAAATCGGGTAAGTCGTCGGCGAAGCCTAGTCCGAAGAGTTCCCATCGAAAAAAGAAACGTCGATGATCGCGGTTTTCGCAGGAGTGGAAATTGTATGTATAGCGAACAGAGTACAAAAAGAGAGCGATCGTCGGGCTTAGGTGAGATTCGAACGCTTGGGTTAATGGTTTTCGCTGGGTTGCTATGCATATGGTCGGTGTTGGTTTTTGATCTAGTCGCGTATGCGCAGGATTCGGGATCGGAGGAAGTTTCGAAGACACTGAAGTCTGCATGTGATCAAGCAAGCGAATATTCTGAATCGTTCGATGGTCGAGCTGTCTTAGTGATGCATCGTGGACGAGTCGTTTACGAACGTTACAAAGGCTGGAATAAAGAAACACCACACATGCTTGCCAGTGGGACAAAGAGTTTCACTGGGGTGTTAGCGATGTTTGCGGTCCAAGACAAGTTGCTCAGTCTCGATGAATTGGTCTGCGAAACCATTACTGAATGGAAGAGCGACAAGAGAAAGAATCAGGTTACCGTACGTCATCTTTTGACACTTTCCTCTGGGCTAGAACCTGCGGATGCTGCTTTTCCAACGCGTGGTCAAGGCTTGCAGCAACTTCGCGGTGGATTACTAGCGGAGCGTCAGCAGCGTATTCAAAGGCAAGATGAGGATAAGAAGCTGTCGAGTTTGGCAACGGGAAATTGGTTTGCCGATGCGGTCAATGTTCCCTCCAAGGCGAATGCGGGTGAGATCTTCGATTACGGTCCGAGCCATTTCTATGCGTTTGGTGAATTGCTGAACCGCAAGTTGCTAAGACAGACAGAAATTCCCGCAAGGAGTTTTGAAGAATATGCAAAACTCAAACTATTTGGTCCGATTGGCATATCGATCGGTAGATGGGGAAAAGATTCCGCTGGTAATGTCAACATCCCTGGTGGGCTTTCGCTTACGGCTCGCGAATGGGCGAAGTTTGGTCAGTTCATATTAGATAAGGGGGGCGTGAGGGATTCGAGTGGCAACACCAATCAATTAGTTCCAGAGGAGCTTTTGCAGCAGTGTTTCGTCCCATCGAGTGCAAATCCTCGATACGGGCTTACATGGTGGCTAAGTGGAGTCGAAGGGGTCGCCGATACGGGAGGTACAGTCAAGGGTGGTGCAGTAAAGGGAGGTACAATCCGGGACCGAATCAAGATGGGAATTCTCAATCGGGAAGCCGAGATTGACGATGATTCGGCGGAGCTTGCGCTAAAGATTTATATTGCGGCTGGGTTGGGTAAACAGCGATTGTTCGTAGTGCCTGACAAGGATTTAGTCATTGTTCGCTTTGCAGAGCCGACGCGTGCGGGGAATCGTTTCGGTAATGCTTCCTTTCTTAAACCAATTCTCGATGCGGTTGCTCAGAGTCATGTTTCTCCAACATCAAATGAAACCGAAGATCGTTAATCCAACAGCGATTGCTGCAGTCGTTGCCTGCCTGTTAAGCGTTGTCTGTTCGATCGCGACGGCACAAGAGGCACAAGGTGCAAACGAAACGGAATACTTCCGCGAGTCGGTGCTGCCTATCCTCAAAAGTCGTTGCTACAGTTGTCATTCGCATCAGTCTGGGCAGATGGAAGGTGGATTGGCACTTGATTGGCGGAGCGGTTGGGAGCAGGGTGGGTCGCGTGGCAAAGCCATTGTGCCGAACGATTCAAATGGAAGCCTTTTGATAAGGGCGGTCGAGCATAAGGACTCGGACTTGAAAATGCCCGAGGAGAAGCTTCCGGATGGGGAGATAGAAGTTCTCCGCAAGTGGATTCAAGAGGGAGCATACGATGATCGGGCAGTGCGGCCAGAAGTCAGTGATCCGCTTGATTGGTGGTCGTTGCGGCCGCTGGTTGCTCCGTTGGTTCCAGTGCTTGCTGCCAATCCGGCGAGTGGAGATCTTGTGGCAACAGAGCATAGGTCTAGCAATCCTATCGATGCATTTCTTCTGGATCGATTGCAGAAAGAAGGTTTGAGTTTTGCTCCTCGTGCATCATCTAGGGAGTTGGTGCGAAGGCTATACGTCGATCTTCATGGGGTACTTCCATCGCCCGAGCAAGTTGCTTCTGTACCCGAGAATCCCAGCGACCAGGAACTCGAGGAATTGGTCGATCGGTTGCTTGCATCTCCACGCTATGCGGAACGTTGGGCAAGACATTGGCTCGATACCATTCATTTTGCCGATTCTCATGGATACGAACATGATGTGGGTCGGGAGAATGCATGGCCTTACCGCGATTATGTAATTGAAGCGTTAGACCGCGATATTTCGTGGTCGGAGTTTATCCGTCAGCAGCTTGCGGTCGATGTCTTTGCGCCTGAGGCTACCGAATTATTACCAGCACTAGGTTTTCTAGGAGCAGGGACGTTTGATCTTAGTACGTATTCGACGGGACCAGTGACTTTTGATTACATGGATCGCGACGATATGTTGACACAGACGATGGCCGCGTTTGTGAGTACGACGGCTAACTGTGCGCGTTGTCATGCGCACAAGTTCGATCCGATTTCGCAGGAGGATTACTATGCATTACAAGCTGTATTTGCTGGGGTAATCAAGGGTGATATCTCTTACGATCCGCTGCGCGAAACAGCCAGCAGGCGCGCGGCGCTAGAGAAGCTCAAACAGGCCGTCATTGCGAGGGATCCGGCGGGGCTTGAGTCAGAGCTTGCTCGATCGCTCGTTGCGCAGTGGAGTCGAGAGCATCGCCAAATTGCAACTTGGAAGAAGCTTGATTCGCACTCCTTTATATCGCTTGAAGGTGCAACGCTTACTAAGGAAGCTGAGGAAGTAATTCTCGCAAGTGGGCATAACCCTGATACAGATACATATGTTTTTACAGGGACTGCGGATTTGCCAAGGGTCACTGCGATTCGGCTTGATCTGTTCCCCCACGATTCGCTGCCTATGAAGGGGCCAGGTCGATGCCAAAACGGAAACTTGCATTTATCCGAGTTCGTTGTGCAAGTCTTTACACCGGGGGCGACGGCTGCGAAGCAACTCAAGATAGCCAGGGTTACGGCGGATTTTAATCAAGCTGGTTGGGGGATCGAGCGAGCAATCGATGGAGATCCGAAAACGGCTTGGGGGATTCATCCTGCGGTAGGTGTTCCGCACCATGCAGTGTTCGTGTTGGAGGAGCCCGTTGAGTGGAGTATCGGGACGGAGTTGACGGTGACCTTAAAGCAGCTTCATGGGGGCTCACATCTTTTGGGTGCGTTTCGGTTATCGGTAACGGATGCCCCTGGGGGTGATGCCGTGGCGGTACCGGCAGAAGTCGAGACCGTGATGAAGCTTCAGCCGGATGAGAGAAGTGAAGAACAGACGCGATTGCTCGCCTTTTCATTTTCTTCAGCAAGCAGTTGATGTGGAGACAAAAAAGCTGCCAGCGGAATCCAAGGTTTACGCGGTTGGTACCAATGTGTCGATACCGACGGGCAATGGTGCGAGGCAACAAGCGAGTGTGGCGAATCCTAAACCGGTTCATTTGCTTCATCGTGGAGAGATCGGTAAGCCAGAGCAATTGGTCCCTCCAGGGGCACTTTCTGTCATGCAGCATTCTCCGGGGCGATTTGTAGATGCTGGGCTAGGTGGCGAGTCCCTACGTCGTGCGGCTTTGGCCGATTGGATCGCGCATCGAGAAAATGTTTTGACTTGGCGAAGTGTCGTTAATCGAGTTTGGCATTATCACTTTGGTCGGGGTATTTGCGATACACCGAGCGATTTCGGGCGGATGGGAGGTGTCCCTCCGCATCCGGAACTACTTGATTGGCTTGCTGTTTGGTTTCGAGATGATGCAGGTGGCTCATTGAAGAAGCTTCATCGATTGATCGTGACGAGCCAAGCGTATCGTCAGCAATGTTTGCACAATGAACAAGCTCATGCGAAGGATGCAGACAATCGCTGGTTGTGGCGACAGAATCGACTTCGTCTCGATGCCGACTCCTATCGAGATTCACTTTTAGCGATCTCAGGAAGGATCGATTGGAAGATGGGTGGACCGGGGGTTGAGCATTTCACTAAGGAGCCAGGGCCACAATCGACGCCCAAGCTTGATTATGCGGCGTTCGATTGGAATCGTCCGGAGGGTAATCGTCGAAGTATCTATAGGGTAGTTTGGCGAGGGATTCCAGATCCGATGATGGCGGCATTGGACTTTCCGGACTTGGGATTGCTCTCACCTGTTCGAGGATTCACAGCATCTCCCTTGCAGTCATTGGTGCTAACCAACAACCCTTTTGTTCTGCATCATTGCAAGTTGTTGGAGGATCGAATGATTGCGAGTGGAAAATCGGTTACCGAGCAGACGCGAGAGTTGTTTCAGTTAGCATTACAGCGTGATCCGACACCGAGTGAAATCGAAGTTTTATTGCCTTATGCACAGAGGCATGGGATTGCTGCGTTAGGTCGAGTGCTGGTCAATACGAATGAGTTTTTATTTATCCCTTAGTTGTCATTTCTTTGTCCATTAGTTGTCATTTCTTTCCCTTCACCGCAAGCAGCGTATCAGCATGGCAGGAATTCGTACTCGGCGCAGGCAGTTGACGGACGGTGGAGTAGTTGCTGGTGCACTAGGTTCTGATTTGCCGTGTTCACATGCGGAGGGGATTCATCGCCGTGAGTGGTTCAGGCAAGGGGGGGGCGGTTTAGCGGCGATTGCGTTGAGCGATCTTTTGGCGCGTGAGGCAGTCGGAGAGCAGCATCATCGAGCCAAAGTCAAACGGGTAATCCAGTTGTTCATGACTGGAGGTGCGAGTCCGATGGACTTGTTTGACTACAAACCGGAGCTTGAGCGATTGCACGGACAGATGCTTGGGCCGAAGGACAAGCCGGAGGGGTTCACGGCTCCGGCTGGTGCGATCATGAAGAGCCCGTTTGCATTTTCGCAACATGGAGAGTCGGGACGCTGGGTTAGTGAGCTGTTTCCTGAGCAAGCGAAGCTGGTTGATGAGATGGCGTTTTTGATGGCTATGACGACCAAGACCAACGTGCATGGTCCTGGAACGTACATGATGAACAGCGGTTTTTTGCTACCGGGGTTTCCTTGCCTAGGGGCTTGGGTGTCTTATGCGTTAGGTAATTTGACCGATAACCTACCGACATTTGTTGTTTTGCCAGATGCGCGGGGGTTGCCGTATAACCAGCAAGGATGTTTCAGTGCCGGTTTTCTTCCGGCGGTTCACGAAGGTTTGGTATTAAATGCGACATCGAAGGTACCGATNCCGGATTTGTATCCGGATGCGAAGTATCCATTTGCGCAAGGGGCATCGGATATTGAAGGGCAGTCACTATTGCGGTGGCTTAATGAGCAGTATGGAGAAGGGAAGGTTGGCGATAGCCGACTCGATGCGAGGCTGTCGGGGTATGAGTTAGCTGCGAAGATGCAGTTGTCGGCCCCGGAAGCGTTCGATCTTGGTAGCGAAACGACTCAATGCCATAAAGACTATGGATTAGACAAGCCCGTGACAGAGGATTTTGGTCGAAGGTGTCTTCTGGCAAGGCGTTTAGTCGAGAGGGGTGTACGGTTTTGTCAGGTATGGAGTGGGCCGCAAGGTGCCACGAACAATTGGGATAATCACGGCAATATCCAAACGGAACTTCCCCCGATGACACAGAGTGTGGATCAACCCATTGCGGCTCTGCTCAGGGACTTGAAGGCGCGCGGATTAGATCAAGATACTTTGGTGATTTGGACAACGGAATTCGGCAGGACTCCGTTCGCACANGGGAGTTTAGGTCGGGATCATAACGGGGGTAGCTTTGTCACTTGGTTGTGGGGAGCGGGGGTGAAGGAAGGAGTGTCGTATGGCAAGAGTGACGATTGGGGATATCAAGCGGTTGAGAACAAGACATGGTGTTATGACTTGCATGCGACGATCCTGCATTTGCTCGGCATTGACCATACGCGATTGGTAGTAAGGCACAACGGGATCGATCGAAGGTTGACCGACGTGCATGGACATGTGATCCAAGAAATACTCAGTTAGGCAGGTGAGACTTCGAGGGTAGCAAGCAGGCTTTGTCAGCCCTCTCGGTTCGTCCTCTCTTCTAGTCTGTCTGCTAGTCCTTTCTGCTAGCGCTTGGTTCTTCGGGGATTTTAGTGGCTGGAATTGATTCGTAAGAGTTTTTTCAGCGCCGTGCTCGTGCTCAGTGAAACGGCGCTCGTGCTCGTAATCGAAAGCAGCCTGTAGTGGTCATAATTTCGTTGAACTCACGACCTACCTTTGAAGCAAACAAAACAGGTCCCATCAACTTAGCACTAGCACTAGCACGATACTGGGCCCGAATTGCAACCAGATTGGCCTTTACTTTTTCCTCAATAGCACGGCACTTTCTGTTAGCACTGTTTATGAGCACTTTCGCGTAAGAAGTGGGCTGTTTTGTAGCAATTCTTGGTTTGCGGCGAAAGCTTGTGAGGCGTGTGGTATCTTTTTGTGGTGCTAATTTTACCGGCGTGTAGAGTTGTCCGGAATTCATAATTGCCATGCGGTGTTTCGATGCTGATCCACATCAGCCGCAGTGTTCTTTTGGCACGTAGTTTGCGTTAGTAAGTTTACGATGGATAGTTTGCGGTGGGTTGATTGCGGAAGAAGAGATCGAAGGATCGGTAGTTTGGATTGGCACGAAGGTGGATACTCGAAGGGGATTCGATAAGCATGGTTGGATATTTGATCGATATGGATGGCGTGATTTATCGCGGGAACGAACTCATTGCAGGAGCGGATCGCTTTATTGCCGAGTTGAGGGAGTCTAAGACTCCGTTCTTGTTTCTAACGAACAATTCGCAGCGAACGAGGCGAGACGTCGCGAAGAAGCTTGAGCGTTTGGGAATCGATGTTGAGGAAGGGCATGTGTATACGTGTGCTATGGCTACCGCCCGATTTTTGGCTTCTCAGAAGCCACATGGGACAGCTTATGTCATTGGAGAGGGAGGACTGCTGACCGCGTTGCATAAGAACGGGTTTTCCATAGTTGATCGTGACCCAGACTACGTAGTGGTTGGAGAGGGGCGGAATTTGAATTTTGAGATGGCGGAAGCTGCTTTGCGGATGATTCTCGATGGGGCGAAGCTAATAGCAACGAATCTTGATCCGAACTGTCCGACGCAATCGGGGATGCGACCTGGTTGTGGTGCAATTGTGGCGATGCTCGAGGCTGCTTCTGGTGTGAAAGCATTCAGTGTGGGAAAGCCGAGTCCGATCATGTTTCGAGCGGCTCGGAAGGAGTTGGGGTTGTCGACCGATGAGACGGTAGTCATCGGTGATACGATGGAGACGGACATTCTCGGCGGTGTACAGCTTGAGTACAAAACAGTGCTTGTGCTCAGTGGTGGGACTCGCAAAGAGGACTTAGCNCGGTATGCCTATAAGCCGGATTTGGTTGTACCGTCGATCGCGAGCCTAACNCCGAATTTGCTTCCGGCTTAAATCTCGTAGCCTTTGCGCTGTTCTCGAGAGAGCATCGTATTGGCTTGTGCATCATCGACGAACACTTCGTTTTTAGGATCCCACTGGAGTGGGCGTCCGAGTCGAAGCGAGATATTCGCCAGGTGGCAAGTCGACACGCTACGGTGTTGGCTGACCACATCCGAGATCGGATTGTTCCTTGATTCGATGCAATCGAAAAAGTTCCCCATGTGATTGATGATTGCTTCAAGCTTTCCGGTCAGCAGTGGTCTATCGGGATGGTCGTGTTTATAGAGTTGCCACTTGTTACGAGGCAGTGGTCTGGATTGCAATTCATCGACGGCAGCGCCGGTTAGCTTACCGCGATTGACAAAAATTCTGCCTTGTTCGCCTTGAAAGAGGATTCCGTTTTCGCCGTGATCTCGAATTGTCAATTCTACGCCGTTGGCGTAGGTGACTTTCGATTCAAAGTCGACAGGTACGTTGTATCCAGATTGATCGTTGGGCATTACGGAACTCCCTTCGAATCGGACGGGGAGAGAATTGATTGCCCATTGAGCGATGTCGATATGATGAGCGCCCCAGTCGGTCATCTGTCCACCGGAGTATTCCCACCACCAACGAAAGGTGTAGTGGCATCGTTCTTCGACGTAAGGAACCTCAGGTGTTTGACCTTGCCAGAGATCCCATTGGATATGTTTTGGAGTTGGGCTAGAGGGGAATGGACCACCGGTAGCATTTTTCCCAAGTACGACTTCGACTGACTTTAGTTTGCCGATACGTCCTGCGCGAACGATTTCGGCTGCGGTGCGGAAGCGTTCATCGCTTCTTTGCCAAGAGCCGACTTGTACTACTCGTTTTGTTTGTTGGACAACATCGCAGATTTTTTTTCCTTCGTCGACGGTGAGTGTCAGCGGTTTTTCGCAGTAGACATCTTTACCTGCCTGGCACGCATCGATGAGCATTTTAGTGTGCCAGTGGTCAGGGGTTCCGATGGTCACCACGTCGATATCTTTGCGAGCGAGTAAGTCTCGATAGTCTTCGAACGCGAGCGGAGTGCTGCCGAAGGACGCTTTGGCTTGTTCTCGCACGTGTTTATCAACGTCGCAAACGGCGACGATATCGCCGAAGATTCTAGACTGATTTGCAATGACAGTTCCTTGGTATCGCAGGCCGATGGCACCGATTCGAGGCCGATCGTTTGGGCTCAAAGCGCCGAAGGCGCGGCGAGCAGGAGTTGATACGAAAAAGCCGCCGGAGATCCATCCTGCGGTTTTGAGAAAGCTTCGGCGATCCGAATTCAGAGGTTGCTTCGTAGTTTTTTCCATGGGAAGTTTCATGATTGAGTTTTGTTCCTTCTCAGGTTGGCTTTGGCTAATTCGCGGCGCTGATTTCGTTGGGGGTTAGATCGGCCCTTTTTAGTGAGACTCTAAAGGTACTGCCCGATCCTAGGACGCTCGAGACGCGGATGTTACCACCGATTGCAGCTGTAAGGTGTTTGACGATTGAAAGTCCCAGGCCGGTACCTCCTGAATCGCGTGAGCGGGCTTTATCGACGGTATAGAAGCGTTCGAAGATTCGGTTGATATCTTCGGCTGGGATCCCGATTCCGTGGTCGATGACCAGCAAGTCGATAGTGTCGGGGGTGTTTTCGGTTTTGATTTCAACAGTACCACCTTTTTTGCTGTACCGGATGGCATTGCTTAAGAGGTTGCCGAAGACCGTCCGCAGGGACTCGTGCTCGGCGAGGACGGTGAGGTGATCGTCAGCGAACTCATCCTCTTCGATATGGTTGATGATCGATATTTGATTTGATTCCGCTACGGTGGATTGTTCACGTACGACCGACCTGACGATATCGGCGAGATAGATGGGAGCGAGCTCAAGCCTTTCGGGCATCGTTTGAATGCGACTGAGTTGCATAAGCCCTCGAATCAATTGATCCAAACGATTCGCTTGTTCGCCGATGCTTGTGACGAACCGGACAGCGGCATCTGGATCATCGATTGCCCCCATCAGTAGGGTCTCCGAGTAAGCCTTGATAGCCGACAAGGGAGTCTTCAATTCATGGGAGACGTTTGCGGTGAAATCGCGGCGGTAGTTCTCGAGTTGTTTCAACCTTGTTTCATCGCTGATTACAAGTAGGACCGAACGCGACGCAGAAGGCTGTGAGGAATCTAACGTTGAGTGTCCACGGATCTTTAGAGTGACGGTACCTCCGACCGAATCGGTCGTCTCGAGCTCGCATTCGAGCGATGCACTTTGTTTTTGAACATCTTGAACGAGACTTAAGATTTTCGGTTGCCGGATCAATTCGATCAGTGGGATATTTTCTCGGATGGAATTGCCCAGATCGAGAAAGCGGATGGCGGCTCGATTTGCAAAAGAGAGTCGCAAGTCGGGTGCGAAGGCTAGAATGCCAACGGGCATGGCTGCAAAGATCGCTTCGGAAGGTTCTGACTCGCTTTGATAGATGAACGCATTTTGATGGAGTGTATCGCATAAGGCCACGAATTCCCTTCCGAGAGGATCGACGCTCATGGCTTGAGGGAACAGGCCTAAGAATTCGTTGCGAGGAATCGGCTGTTGGCTTCGAAAGCGTATGGATCGCAGAGTGGTCGTTAGTTCATCGAGTTTCGCTTCTTTGTGAATCCGGAAGGCAAGCAGACCAAGTCCAGCGATTAGTCCAACGCTGCCCAGGAACAGATAGCGTAAGATGGAACCTGATTGCGGTTGCTGCACACGCCTAGTAACGAGCATCCAATCAACCGGAGTTTGGTCGATTTGCACCGAAGCCTCATCGGGTNCATCGATGGGTTGGCGGCTGCGCAAGCGATAAAACCGATCGGGTTCTCGGATCCACTCGATGGGTGCAAGGACAAAATCTTGACGTTCGCGTTCGGTGAGTTCAGCGCCTGATACGATTTGCACATCACCGAGATGCATCCGCTGGAAGCTTTGGACGAATTGGGTCCAGGCGCTGCGATCGGTCGATACAGAGAGAGTTCGAGAGAGCAAGTGTGCTTCACGCGATATCTCACTTGCTTGCTGTTCAAACCACAATCGGTTTTGGAATTGATCCAATGCGAAAGCAGACAGCAGCCCGCAAATCAGCAGTAAAAGCGGAAGTGCAATAAGTTTCCAGGGGATTGCTCCGATACTCATTGTTTATTGGAGACCCCCGCATATGAAATCAGCCGTCTCGCCAAGACGATAGGGTAGGACCGAGTATTTGGTATTGCTATACGACGGTTAACATCATGCTAGCAGATGTGCTGCATGCTCATTTTGGCATGCGCTGATAACTTGTGCCACCAAAGCATCGGCGCTTTCGCTGCGAAGTGTTTCGGTGTCGCTTTGTATTGTCAAAGTTAACAATATGCGTTTCTTGCCTGTTCCATCTTTTTTGGTATCCCGATAGATCTCTCGAAATACTACTTCTTTACACAGGTTCCCTGCAGCTCGTTGAATCGTCGTGCGAAAGCCTTGCCATCGAATCGACTCATCGACGATGAAATTCAAGTCTCTTAGGATCGCTGGGTATGGGCTTAAGGCCTTGAGCTTCGGTACTAGCACCGAACGGGTTAAGAGTTGATCGAGGTCCAGTTCACCGATGGCCACCGGGCCATCGAGTTTGATGCTCTGAGCAACCGACTTTGACAAGCTACCGACCCAAGCGAGCATGGCGTTATCTAGGAACCAAGCGATAGCGGTTCCTCGCTCTAGAAAGTCTAGGTCGATCATTCGCTCTTCTAACTGCGCGCAACCGGCTCCCCATAATCGGTCCAAGATCTCTTCAAAGACCCCTCTGACCCATCGGGGATCGCTTTCCGCGATACAGCCCAAACAGAGTTGCTCTTTTGGAAGTTGTGAGCCTTGAGGCAAGTAAACATTTGCGGTTTCAAAAAGACGGACATCACGGTTTGATTGAGCTTGGTTGTGCAGTCGCGCAGCGATCAAGCTTGGGATCAAGGATCGACGCAGCACCGCAGCCCCTTCAAGCAATGGGACGGAGGTGGTCAGGGGATCATTTGCAGTCCAAGGAGAAATCCGATCGATTGCGGTCTTTCCAATCAGGCTTGGATTGAGCGTTTCATCAAAACCGGCAGCACAGGCGACGGATCTAACGGTGGCCATCATGAAGTCTTTAGGGCGTCGTGCAGAGGAGACCATCGGAACCATGGCATCTTCTGGAATCGCATCGTAGCCAACGATCCGTACGATTTCTTCGATCAAATCCGCTTCTCGGGTTAAGTCTTGACGAAACGAAGGAGCTTGAAGCTTCAAGTCATCATTGGTTGAAGCGACAATCTTGCAGCCAAGTTGCGTGAGGATGCTTTGCGATCTTTCCCAAGGCACATCGATTCCGAGTACTTGGGTAACGCGTGAGCGACGCAACGAGACTTCCGCGAGTGGCGTTGGTGTTGAGGAAGTATCGGCTACACCTTGTAAAACTTTCCCGCCAGCGAATTGTTGGATGAGTTGGCAGCATCTGCGAGATGCCCAGTCTAGGCCGTTCGGGTCAATTCGTCTTTCGAATCGGTAGGATGAAGGTGAGTGAAGTTTGAGCTTTCGAGCTGCTCGACGTATCGCCATCGGAACGAAGGAAGCGGATTCGATCAGAAGGTCGACAGTGTTCTCAGAGACTTCACTTTCCAAGCCACCCATAACACCCCCGAGTGCAAGGGGCCGATTCGCATCGGCGATCAGAACCATTTGGCTATCGAGCGAATAGTTTCGGTGATCGATCGCCGCGAAGGCTTCTTTTTCGCTGGCTGGACGAATGACAACTTTGCCTCCGGAGATCTTCGCAAGGTCGAATGCGTGCAATGGTTGTCCGCATTCCATCATCACATAGTTCGTCACGTCGACTACGTTGTTGATGGGTTTGACTCCGATGCTTCGCAGTCGCTTCGCGAACCATTCGGGACTCGGTGCTATCTTCACACCTTTGATAACGCGTGCCGTGTAGCGAGGGCAAGCAGTTGGAAATTGATTCTCAACTTTAACGACCGAACTGACATTCTCAGAGGCTTCCTCGAATGTCGGCTGAGGAATCACGAGGGGCTTTGANAACAGTACGGCGGCTTCTCTAGCAACCCCGATGTGCCCCAAGCAATCGGCGCGGTTGCTGGTTACTTCAAGGTCGATGACAGGAAGACCTTCGACCCACTGGGTGCTTTCGTGGTTAAGTCCAGATAGTGCCCATTGATCGACAACTTGCTCCAAGGGAGCATCGAGTTTGACGTAATCTGATAGCCATTCCCAGGAGACCAACATGATTCAAACTCGCAGACTCAACGGTAAGCAAAAGATCGGACACTTTACGACGCAAATTGACGCAAGAATCGCACGTCACTGCGATACAAATCTCGAATGTCGGTAATTCCAAACCTGCGCATACAAAGTCGTTCAACGCCGAGCCCGAATGCGAAACCAGACCATTGCTCAGGATCGATACCTACGGCTCGAAAGACATTCGGGTCGACCATTCCCGCACCGCCGAATTCAATCCACTGACCGTTCCACCAGTAGTCCACTTCGACGCTCGGTTCGGTGAAGGGGAAGAATGAAGGGCGGAAGCGAACGTTGACATCTCCACCGAGGTAGCTCGTTGCGAATAATCGCAGAACGCTTTTGAGCTGTGCCATCGTTACATTCTTGTCGACCCAAAGTCCTTCCATTTGATGGAACATAGGAAAGTGGGTGGCGTCTGGAGCATCGGGTCGGTAGACGCGACCAAGCGAAATGATTCTAAGGGGCAGCGGAGTGGATTCCATAACACGAATCTGCACTGTCGAAGTTTGACTTCGTAGCAGTCTAGCTGCGATATCGGCACCGCCAGAATTTGCGGCTGGTTGAGCGTCGGTCGAAGACTTGGGGAGGTTTGTCTTTGCTGTAGCGAGATAGAAATTATCGAGTGGATCGCGAGCCGGGTGATCTTCTGGAATGTTCAATGCGACGAAGTTGTGCCATTCGTCTTCGATTTCAGGGCCTTCGGTGACATTAAACCCTAGGCGCCCCATGATCTCTTTGAGATGTTCGAGCGTTTGGGTGATAGGGTGAAGAACGCCGATCCTAGGACGCAGGCCGGGAAGAGTCGGATCGACCAGAGGGCCCGTTGAGGATTTTGGTTTTCCGGAGGAAGCTTGGGAGACCTTATCGGTAGCTTCGGTGAGAAGTTGTTCGATGGCTTCTCTAGCTTGATTGAAGCGTTTCCCCGCAGCGGGCTTGTGTTCTGGAGGGACAGCACCGAGAAGTTTCTGGAGCGACTTCAGTGCACCGTTTTTTGCGCCGGTGAACTGGATTCTGAATGCCTCGAGGGCCTCAAGAGAGTCGACACTTTGAAGGCTTGCTCGCGCTTCGGCAAGCAAGCCATCGACTGCAGAATCAAACGAATCGAGCGCCATACGATAGCCAGTCAGTTTACGCTGCTTTTTTTGCCAAGGCGGCCTTGACTGTGTTTGCTACGACTTCGAAACCTGTTGGATCGTTGATCGCCATCTCAGAGAGTTGCTTGCGATCAAGTTCGATTTTGGCGAGGACCAAGCCAGCGATGAATTGGCTGTATCGAAGGCCTTGCAATCTTGCAGCGGCGTTCAAGCGGGTGATCCAAAGGCGGCGGAAGTCGCGTCGACGGCGACGACGGTCACGGTAAGCAAAACGGCCTGCGCGGACCAGGTTTTCTTTTGCAGTTCGGTATAGACGGCGACGACCGCCAACATAACCTTCTGCCCGCTGGAACAAACGTCGCTTCGCCTGACGGCGAGCTGAACCTTTTCTCGTTCTCATCGTTCTCTCTACAAGTCTACAAAACGCATTTCAGGTCATCGCGGGGTGGAAACCATGGAGGTTCACCGGCGTAAATCAAGGCCCATACGCGAGCCCGCGATCGTTGTTACCCAGATGCTTGGAACTAAAAAATGGGCCTGGATGTTTCCTAGTAGCTGTTTCCACGCAATGCATCAACAATTGCACGCGTTAGATTTGGCTCGAGGACACGCGTACCACGCAGTTGGCGAATCTTCTTTGCTGGCTTGGCAATTGCCAAGTGGCTCGTTCCGCACTTGCGGTGCTTTACTTTGCCAGTTGCAGTCAAACGGAATCGCTTTTTCGTGGATTTGTGNGTCTTTTGCTTGGTCATATTCGAATCCTTCAGGGACAATACCGTGCTATGGTCGCCCCCAACTTGGGACGATGGGATGGAAAAAGTCCAACCCAAGGGGCCGAAAGTTTATCCTGAACCGAGAAGATTTCCAAGGGTAAAAGTAACAAAACTCCAACAACGCCTTTGGGCTATGCATTCGGGAGTTCTGGCCTTACCCCTCGATCTCTTCAGGCGGCATTTTGTAATTCCGAGTCTTTCGCCCCGTTTTCAGGGGAGTGTTTGGAATCAAATCGGCGGCGAACTTTATGCCGAAAAATCATAAAAAACTTGGCAATCGGATGGTACTTCGACCCGCGTGGATCAAATACGCTACCTAGCGGACCGGCTAGGATCGCTGGTAGGAGCACAAGTTCCGCGATGACGCCGGCGATCAAAATCGTGAGCATCAACCAGCCAAAGCGTTGCGTCGGAGTAAACGTGCTGAAGGCGAACACGCTCAGGCCAAGGCCGGAGATACAAGCTGCCTGCAGGGTCGGGGTGCCGCACTGTTTGTAGGAGGCGATAATGGCTGCTCGCCGGTCCTTCATTTGTTCGACATTGCCACGGAACCAAGATAGGAAGTGGATCGTATCATCGACCGCGACTCCGAGTGCAATACTGGCGGTCATCATCGAACCGATGTCGATCGCGATACCTAGCCATCCCATCAATCCAAAAATAAAGACCACCGGGACGATGTTAGGGATCATCGCGACCAAACCAGCTCGGAGACTTCGTGAAACAAAGATCATCAACGGGGTAATGGTGACGAATGACCAGAGAGTGCTTTCCATCAAGCTTTGTAGCAATGCTCGTTGGGCCTTGTAAACGATGGGGACAACGCCGGTGTAGATCGAAGATACCCAATGTTTTGGCTGAAGTGGATCTGGAGCTTCAAGATCGATGATCTTGCTCAAAGCCATCTGAAGCGTTCGGACTTCGTTGTTGCTAAAGGCACCGGCGAGGACGATTGCGTCGTAGTCTTCGAGCTCTTGCAATTGAACTAACGGCATCGACTTCGAATCGATGCTTGCTCGAGCAACTTTGAACCTGGCGTTCTTCAGAAGGTTAGCGATTTCGTCCGCACGGACTTTGGCTGCGGATACAGTTTCGCCCGTGGAGGAATCAACAATTTGCGGATCCCATAGAATCACTTTCTTGCCGACGAACTTCGTGTCGTTGTTCCAAGCCGCGATACGGCGCAGGATCTGTACGCGGTCACCTTGGGCTTGGAGGATTGGCTGGACTACATCGCGAAGCGTATGGACGAACTCCCCATAGTCGACTCCTTGGAAAGCGGCGACTCGCAAGCTGATTCGCCATAGTTCATTCCCGGTCTCGGAATCGATGCGAAGGAATCCCGACTTGATGAACTCTTCTCGTTTTGACTCAAGGGTTGAGTTGTAAACGCTTCGCTCAATCATCTTCTTGGTGCTTGAGCCGTTGGTCGGCAACGAAGGAGCAAAGGTTGCAGCAGAGAGGCTTTGACCTACCCATCCCAGTCCTTCATCCCCGAACTTTGCTTTGATGGCTTCTTGAACACGATTGGCTGTTTCCATGCGTTCAAGGAACGTCAGTTTTCCAACGTCTTCGGCGCTTTGCTCTTCGGATTCTGGAGAGCCAGCAGGAACGCTTGTAGCTAGGCTGGTTTGGTCGAATTCCAAGACAATTTCCATCGGAACAAGTTTGCCGAGGTTTTGTTCAAGCCAGCGATAGTCTTGGAGGATCCGAGCGCGGGAATCGAAAAGCTCCAGAAGATCGATACTGGTACGAATTCGGGCTAATCCAAATCCTATAGCGCCGCAGAATAGAAGGCTCGAGACCAGAACTTGCACGTGATTGCGTACAATAAAACCTGAGAATGCACCCCAGAATCGTTCGCTAAAGGAATCAACGGTTGTGGTTGTGGCATTGTTCGCTGTGGTGTTTTGAGTTCCTTCTGGAAGTACCCAACGCTTCGCATACCCGAGCAAGTGAAGCGTTGCTGGCAAGAGAAGGAACAATACAACGTTGAGGATCATCACGCCGGTGGCGGAGTAAAGGCCGAATTTGCGAATTGGAACCAGTTCGCTGGCGCAAAGGGAAAGCAATCCAAATGCTGTCGTAAGGGAGCAAAGGACGGCAGGTTTCAAGGCGTGGATCACCGCGCGTTCCGTCGCACCCTTTAGTCCGCCTTCATGAACAGCATCTCGGTAGTAATTAATGAAGTGGACAGCGCCTGATATTGCCAGAACGTAGACGAGCGATGGCATCGATAGGACGATTGCATCGACCGTCTCGCCCGAAGCCCAAATCATCGCAAGAGCTGCTGCGGCAGATGTTACTGAGCAAAGGAAGACGATCCAGGTCAGAAGTAGGCTGCGAAGGGACCACCAGGCCAGGAAAAGACCGAGGATGCCGGAGAAGCCTGCAAGCCGGACCAGCGTTCGTTCACCTTCTTCGTCGATCGAAATGTTATCGACAGGGGGCCCACCCATGTGAAGTTCGGCGTCGGGAATCCCTGCGCGTTCAATCAAACGACGCAGTACCCCGGGTGGAACGTTTGGCCGGAAAATCCGCTTTTGGCCGTGCCCAAGCACGGGTTTGAGTTTTCCAGAGGTAACAGGATCAAGCGAAACAATCACGCAGGTCTGACGACCGTCAGGACCAAGGATCACACCTTTGAGACGCGCCACGGCTTCTTCGTGACTGAGCGCATGCTGACCGACGGTCAGTTGCTCAAGGAACGTTCTTCCGGACTGTGCACCTTTGAAGTACTTGCGAGCTTCCTGTGCGTCGATTTCATCGGGAGTCAGGTCTTTGGCAATCGAAGTCGCTGCTGGAGTTGTTGCTCCATCGCCTTCGTCGGAGTTTCGGTTTGCTGTAACAAGTTCGATCAGCTTGGCGATCCGTGGGTCATCACCATCTGGCTGTGCCGGGTCTTCACCAAGCGTGCAGCCTTCCCAGCTGATGATCACGAACTGATCCGAAGGGAAGTTCTTTCGGAAGCGAGTTAATTCGTCTGTTTCGCGATAGGTCTTCGGCAGCCAATCCTCAACCTTGTTGACATTGCTTTGTACCGCTTGACCCGCACCATAGTACGCGAAGGGAACGCAAGCTAAGCTCAGGATTAGGACAAGCCAGCCCCATCGATCGTAAAACGTTTTGCCGTTTGGAGAGTAATTCTGCACTTCGACGCCTACGTGGATTGCAGGGCAAATTTTCTCTTGGAATCAACAAGCGGTCGCTCGAGAAGCCAAGCAAATTGGAGGACAAGGGCTTCGAGTTTACAAAACACTGAGCGGATTCCATAGTTCGAAAATCCGCAAAGGGGAATATTTTCCCGAAGCTAACTTAGTTGAAACGCTCAGGCAATTTATGCTGCCATTCCCCTCTTCAGGGGTGCGGCGTCTCCCTCCACCGACCCGTTCCATCGACCAGCCTCCCCGATCGCATCTACCAAAAAACCGTTTAATGAAAGCTTGAGGGGGAATTCTTACCCCTCTATCGAGGCTGCATAAGGGCTTCTTTTAGAACCCCCTGGGTGTAAAAAATGGTCCGAATTTTCTATCCCCAAGGGAGGGCTTATTGAAATTCAGTCTCAATTAAGATATGATACTTGCACGATTAGGACTGTAACCCACCAGCGACCCTGTTGTCGCTTCCCGCCATGAACAACTCATTTGGAAACAATGCGATGGCCCCTAACGAGCCAGTGCCAGTCGAGTTTTTGGCCCCTAATTCCGATGCGGTCGTCGTGGAGATGTGCGGTGACGCTCAAAATGTGCATCGCCTAGAAGAATTAGGAATCCGTTGCGGTTGCAAACTTCGGATGCTCAGCCCAGGCGAACCTTGTCTGCTTGCCATCGAGGGAAAGAAGATGTGCTTGAGGCTCGGCAAATCAGCAGATATTCTTGTTCAGCCTCTCGGGTCGTGAGCAACTCTTCCCTCCGATAGAGTCGTCTCTATTGAGCTTTACGATTAGGAACTTGACGATGCCATCTTCGCTCGATGAGTTGAACGAAGGAGAGCGAGCGGTCATTTCCGAAGTTACGGGCTCCGATTCTCTCTCTGCCCGATTGCTTGAGATGGGGCTACTTCCCGGTGAGACGATTGAGATGATCGGCAAAGCTCCGATGGGTGATCCCATCGAGTACATGGTGTTTCACTACAGGATCAGTTTGCGTAAGCACGAAGCCAAGCGTGTTCTCGTCGAGAGGGAGTAAGGGACGACTTCGCTTATGGTTCGTAAATCAACATCGTCGAATTCACCTTTAAAGAGTGAATCATCGCCACAAGATGCTCAAAGTGGTGGGCCTAGAAATGCGACAGTCGCATTGATTGGTAACCCGAATACGGGGAAAAGCAGTTTGTTCAACGCCCTGTGCGGGGCGAACGCTCGCGTTGGAAACTACGCGGGTGTAACGGTTGAGCATAAGTCGGGGCGGCTTCAATTTGGCGATCGGTTGAATGCACCGATTGGCGTTCAATGGCAAGTCGAAGTGGTGGATTTGCCGGGGACTTATTCTCTCGCCGCTCGCTCCGCAGATGAAGCGGTTTCGGTAGAGGTGCTTGCGGGCGAAATGCCTGGAGTGCCCAAACCCGATGCGGTGATCGTGATCCTCGATAGCACCAATCTTGAACGCAATCTATATCTCCTGAGCCAAGTCCTTGAGTTGCGAATTCCCGTTATCGCCGTGTTGAATATGTGGGATCGCATCGATGCAGAAGGAGTTCGCATCGATCCGTCGAAGCTATCGAAGTCCATTGGGGTGCCGGTGGTTTGTACCAGTGCATCGAATCGTACTGGTATCGATGAATTGAAAAGTCAACTGCTTGAAATGCTTGATCGGAAGAATCCTGCTTTGGGTCTGCCTGATCCTGATTCGCTTGCTAGCGGATGTTTCCCCGAAGTCTTTGGCAAATCGGTCGATGGATTGGTTGATTGGTTCGCTTCGCAGGGAATTGCATTGAATCGTTTTCAAGTAGAACGATTGTTGATCGACGATCCGCAGGGCCATTCGTTTCGCGTCGTTGCAAAAGATCAAGCGTCAACGGTTCAAACTAAAATCGGTGAAGAGCGCGACGCTTTAAAGTCGCAGGGGCTCTCGATCCCACTGTTTGAAACTCGCTGCCGATATGGTTGGATCAAAAGTCGGCTTGAAGGAGTCATTGAGCGAGAATCGCGAACGCGTCAGCATTCAGCTTCTGACAAGATTGATCGCTGGTTGACGCATCGATGGGTTGGGTTGCTATTCTTTTTGGTCTTGATGTTTCTGCTGTTCCAATCGATCACGTTGGTCGCAGACTGGCCAATGAAGATGATTGAGCATGTCCAAGGTGTTCTTGGAGCTTGGATTGAGAGTTGGATCCCTCCAGGACCACTGAGAAGTTTGTTGGTCGAAGGTGTACTGGCCGGTGTTGGTGGGGTGGTTGTATTTCTTCCGCAGATCGCGATTTTGTTTCTGTTCATCGGCATCTTGGAAGATTGCGGTTACATGTCCCGAGCTGCGTTCATGATGGACAAGTTCATGTCTGTTCTGGGGATGAGCGGTAAATCCTTTTTACCGTTGATGTCCTCTTTCGCTTGTGCGATCCCGGGGATCATGGCAACACGGACTATTGAGAACCGCAAGGATCGTATGGTTACGATCTTGATCGCGCCTTTGATGAGTTGTTCGGCGCGGTGGCCGGTTTACGTCTTGATGGTTTCTGCATTCGTTCCACCGTTAACATTTCTCAATGGTTGGCTGTCGCTACGCGGGGCCGTTCTCTTTGGCATGGTAAGCCTTGGAAGTGTTGTGGCGATCCCAGTGGCTTGGGTTCTCAAGCGTTTTCTTTTTCCGGGCGAACCTTCGGCCTTTGTGATGGAGTTGTCGAGTTACAAATGGCCAAGTTGGCGAGTGGTGTTTGCTCGGGTTTGGGAGCGGGTTCAGGCGTTTGTGCTTCGAGCTGGTACGTTGATTTTTGTTACTTCTGTTTTGGTATGGGCCGCGGCTTACTTCCCATCGAATCATGCTCAGCTCGATTCGATGGTCTCACAAATGGAGTCCCTTTCGGCTGATCCGCAGACGAATCCAGCTCAGTTAGAGTCATTGGTCGAGCAGATCAACCGTGAGAAGAGTCGGCTTATCGAACAGAGTTTCTTAGGACGCGCGGGCAATGCGATTGCACCACTTGTTCGTCCCTTGGGCTGGGACGGCAAGATCGGTATCGCAGTGTTGGCTTCGTTTCCTGCACGCGAAGTGATCGTTGCGACACTTGGAACGATCTATGCACTTGGAAGCGGAGTGGATGAGTCGAACGAAGGGCTCGCTGATCAGCTTCGAGCGGCGACGTGGCCCGACGGGACTCTTGTATTTTCCTTGGCCACTGCTTTATCGATCATGGTGTTCTTTGCTTTGTGCGCTCAGTGTGCTTCGACGTTGATGACTATTCGCCGCGAAACCAACTCTTGGGTTTGGCCGATCTTCTCATTCCTTTATATGACGACCCTAGCTTATGTTGGTGCTTGGGTCACCTACAATATCGTCTCTGCGTGGTCCTTGTAGCTGTCTGATTCTCCATCCTCATTGTTGAACGATCATCTTGGACACTACCAACTTGGACACTGCCAACTCGGACATTGGGGCTCACCACCATTCGACACACGCGACCGATTTTCCCGAGTTTCGCTTATTGATGTTTGCGCATGCGTGTTCGACCATCTGCACGCGAACCTTGTTTTTCTGGGCACCCTTCGCGATTGCTAAAGCTTATCCGAACGAGCCAATTTACTTGGGGTATTTAGGGCTGATTCAAGCGATTCCTGCGTTGAGTTTAGCCATTCTAGGCGGTCACTTCGCGGATCGGTTCGATCGAAGAAGTTTGCTTAGGAATGCCTATGCGTTGCAATGGCTTTGTGCATTGGGAATGTCCACCTCTGTATTTCTAGAGGGGCCTTGGATGCTGATGGTTTTGTTTGTCAGCATGTTTTTCTTAGGGGTGGCCAGGGGGTTTGCTGACCCGACGATGCCGAGTCTTGAAGCTCAGATAGTCCCCAGGCTCGCAGCGATCAGTGCGGCTACTTGGACTACTATCGTTTGGCACGCCTGCGCGGTGATCGCACCACTTATCGCAGGCACCTTGATCGAGTTCGTAGGTAAGCTCTCCACGTTTGCCACTGCGCTGATCTGCTCAAGTCTTGCGATCGTCATGATTAGCAGGATTACCCCCAAACCGATTCCGGAAGCAACGCAGCGTGAACCGTTCGTCGAGTCGATTACGGCAGGATGGAAATTCGTGATGCGGCGAGAGATCCTTTGGACCGCTATGGCACTTGATCTTTTCGCTGTCCTGTTCGGTGGAGCAATCGCTATGCTTCCACTTTACGCGGAGCACATCTTGAAGACGGGCCCGGTCGGACTGGGGCTTCTCAATGCCGCTCCGATGCTTGGGGCATTGCTCAGCGCAATAGCATGTATTCGCATTCCACCACGGGCTCATGCGGGAAAGATTCTTCTGGCATGTATCTTTGGATTTGGACTTTGCATGATTACCTTTTCGCTTTCCCGCAGCTTAGTTCTATCGATCCTTGCGCTGCTCTTGAGCGGTGTTCTCGATGGTATCAGCGTAGTGATTCGTAAAACGATTCTGCGTTTGTACTCACCTGACCACATGCGGGGTCGAGTTGCGGCCGTCAACTCTGTCTTCATCGGCGCGTCGAATGAACTCGGTGAACTTGAAAGCGGACTCGCTGCCCACTACCTGGGGCTTGTGCCGAGTGTCTTTATCGGTGGGTTGGTGACCCTTGGGGTAGTGGTCAGTGTGGCGGTCTTTGGCAGGGAGATCAAAGGTCTCGATCTTCGAGGTGACGCNATNAAGAAGGCAGATGAGTGACGGTTGCCGGACCTGCGGGGCTTGCGATGCGGATCCACCCTTGCGGTTGTAGATGTTTTTCAAGATGGTTCTTGAGCCATTGAGCTTGTTCGTTGTCAGGAAGTATCGCAAAGACCACCGGCCCCCAGCTTGATTGCCCCACACCATGGATGCCTAGCGATCGAATCGTATCGACCCAAAAGCGAATGCGTTCGGAGCGATATACATCCCCTTGTACGGACCTGAATACTTCTCCGGCACATTCACCATATCTCCCAATGGCTTGAGAGAACCGGTGCCAATCTTGTGCCTGTGCACCCGGTAGCACTTCGCCTTGGGCTAACTGAATCATCTCATCACGAAACGGATTTTCTCTCAGCGAGCATTCGTCGAAAAGTGCTTGTTCTTTCTCACCTGCGTCTCCTGAATAATGAGGTTCCCACAAGGCCAGGATCCGCCAAGACTCGGGAAAGCCGTGGGACTGTGTCCGCTGGATGTCTTGTGTGTCTTGGAAGTTGGTAATTCCTTCATAGCCAAGCCCCAGGTCATAGATAAGCCCCCCGTCGATAAATCCGTTCGATCCGATATGGGATCGCTTACACCTGCCGACATCGTGAAGTAACGCACGAAACTCCTCACGCCCGTTTTTATCTAGGGCAAAGCGGTTGCTTGCCAAGTTTGGTTCTATTGTGTTGGAGTTCCAGTCATTAAGCAGCATCAGCAAACGGACCGCGGCGCATGCGAATTGGGTACCTGAGCCGAATCCGATGTGGGGTTCAGGTAGAGTTGGCCACTGGAACGAGAGTGTGGAGTCAGCGAGGATAGGTAGTCGTTCGGATGTGTGGCGAAGGATGCTCAAAAGCCTACTTCTCCAGTAGGATGGCTCTGGAGGAAGGGAGACGCTGCTCGAGCTTGCGTGGCTGCGAAGTTCGTTAGTGGGGCGTTGNGCCTCNCCGATGAGTTCTACGCTTGGAAGCGAGACCATCAGTCCCAAGCCGCCGAAACAATGGGGTGCTCCTGGTCGGATTTCCATCAGACCAAAGTGCAACCGAGAGTAGGCGACAATTTTGTATTTGGCCAAAGAGATTAGACCCGTTTTTCCAATCGCAATCGGACAGATCCATCGACTTCCGCCGGAGCGATGATTGAAGCGTTTTCTTCTGTCCCGGTCCATTCGGGCAAAGCTACTTTTTTCGCCACGTAACCTGCGTGTGTTAGCGTGCCAGATTGTGCGGACGCATCACCGATAACTTTCCAACGAATTGGGGAAGCAGCATCTGGGATTTGAACAACATCACCTTCCTGTTTATCGACCAAGGATTCGATTTTAACATGTGAGTCCAAACAATCTCTAAGATCGCGTAAGACCTGGCGCGAGGCACCTCCGATTTGCTCGTCGGAGTAACCATCGAGATCATCGAAAATCAGATCCAAGATTCNAGACTCTTTTTGCATGACCGCTAGAAGAGTCAGAGCGTCGCTGCGCGAGGTGGCAACCTTGCTATAGTCAACGATTGTAGTCCCAAGTGATCCTTCCCTTGGGGCAATCGACAAAGGAGATTTCTTCACAGGGGCGCTGGTAGCTTGTTCCCCTTTTTGTTTGGCGAATTTGTTTAGCCTTAGGGCATCTGCGATGCAATCGGATGCTCCGGGAGTGAAGAGAGCTGAGAAAAACGCTCGAACGGCTATGATTAAACGCATGATCTCCTCTGGTTTGTCAAGTTTTGCCACGTCCGAGAATGGCAGTTAAATCGCAAGTCATGAGTATACCCGGAGCCACCCCTACTTCAATGATTTTCCCTATAAACTCAGTCTTCAATACTCTGTGTTTCTCGACGTAAACGCTTCAAGCGACAGAATTTCGCACCCNGCGGAACCTACCTTTGGAACCTATGGGCGACACAAGTGGCTTTTTGGGGTAGAGTTTCTTGCTTGTTTCGACTGAAGCTCGCTGTCTAGAATTCACCGAGGAATCGAGCAAGTGCCCCGGTGTTGGGCTTTCTGCTCGTTCTTACCTCAAGTAGACTCGATGGTTTGGTGACACTACTCCCTCAACCAATCTCAATCCGCCTATGCGCTGCCTCACCACGATCGAAGGAAAAAACCAAGCTGAAGTCTTTGTGGCTTATCTGCTTACCCTCGATATCTCGACGCATGTCGAACCTGCCCAAGCGGAGAGTTCAGCCGGCGCGGTCGATGCGCAGGGAAGCCCTACCGATCCATCGAAACAGCTTTGGGAAGTATGGGTTCGAAACGAAGATCGCATGAGCCTTGCGCAAGTCGCGTTGGCGGAATTTCAGTCCAACCCCAACGATCCGAAATACGCCGCTGCTTTGAAGCAGGCGAATTCGATTTTGAAGGAGAAGTTGCAGGAGGCCAAAGCGCGTCAAGGGAACATCAAGACGACCAGAGACTTGTCGAGAAACTCCCTAGTCGGAGGAAAAACCCCTCCGTTGACACTTACCTTGTTAATCCTTTGCTGCGTCTTGAGCTTGCTCTCTTCGTTCTCCCAACCGGAGCCTCAAAACCGACTTGGGAATTCGATTGTCAAACAGCTCAAGTTCGTTGACATGAATCGATTTAACGAGACTAAAGATCCGGCGGTTTCGATCAAAAAAGGGGAGTGGTGGAGGGTGTTTACTCCAGCATTCCTGCACGGGGACCCGTTTCATTTGCTAATGAACATGTTCGCTTTGTTTTCGTTGGGTGGTTTAGTGGAACGCTTAGAAGGAACTCGCCGCTACGCTTGGATTGTTCTCTTGCTGGCCATCGGATCGCATCTACCCCAAGGCTTACTCAAAGAAAATATATGGAATATCCAAGGGCTTTCGGGTTCGCCGAATTTCGTTGGGATCTCCGGAGTGATCATGGGACTCTTTGGCTATATCGCGATGAAGACTTATTTGAGACCCGAACTGGGCTTCTCGCTTTCCCCTCAATCATTCTTTATGGTTGGAATCATCCTTGTGCTCGGTTTTGCCGGAGATATCGCTGGGTCGGTCGGGAATTTGCACATGGCGAACTTCGCACACCTCGGTGGACTTCTCTCCGGTCTTTTGCTTGGGTGGCTGATGAGCGTGAATGCAAATAATCGCATAGCTTCCCGCTAACGATACTCGCCCCAGTTTCGAGAGTCTTAGCCCAAGAATTTTTTGATGGATTCGACTAGGTCGGCGATGGAGAAAGGTTTGGGCAAGACTGCGTTTGCACCAAGCCTTTCAGCCCGCGCGAGAATCCCATCATCTAGTTTTGCGGACATCAAGATACAAGGAAGCATCGGTAGCGATTCTCGGACGCGTTCAAGTGCACCTAGTCCGTCGAGCCTCGGCATGTGGATGTCAAAGAGGGCGAGGTGAATGTTTCCATGAGCAACTACTTCCACGGCCTCGAGGCCATCGGAAGCTAAACAGGTAGAATAGCCACGGCGAGATAACACCTCGCTGAGCGTTGTGCGAAACGCATCATCGTCGTCGGTTATTAATACACGTTGCCCCATAGCTATCTGCGCCCTACAACTTTAGTTCCCCATCGATTCCGTGCCCAACGATCTTGTCTCCATCGCGTTGCTCCGAAAACTCCTCATAGATAAATTATGACCGCTTGACCCGCGGGAATCAATTCCGGATCCAACAAGATGCACCCAGCCGATCGATCCATTGACCAGAAGACATTTTGGAGCCAGGCTGCTTGCGAATTAGATGGCCTTGCCAATGATTCCCTTGCTCGATCGCTTCGGCCGACCGAGCAATTGAGTCCGACCCACATCGTTCGCGATGGAAAAAAACTGCTCCATTTTGCATCAAATGATTACCTTGGACTCGCTTGGCACCCAAGTCTTGCCTCCGGGCTATCGGAGAGGGTCAGCGAAAAAAGCGACAATGGCATTTATGCCAAGTACCCAAGCGGAGCGACGGCCAGCCCGTTGATCCTCGGAGCTACCCTGGAATACGATCGGCTTTGCCAAACNATCGCGCGATGGCAAAACGCGGAGAAATCGGTTGTTTTTTCCTCGGGTTACGCTGCCAATCTCGGTACGCTNCGAGCCTTGGTCGCTCCCGATGATGTATTGTTTTCCGACTCCTTAAACCACGCTTGTTTGATCGATGCTTGCAAACTTTCCAGGGCGAAAGTGCTTGTATATCCCCATGCGAATTGCGATGCCCTCGAGAGACTTCTCAAAACGCATCGCCAAGCCTACCGCATGGCGTGGATTCTTACCGATTCAATTTTCAGCATGGAAGGTGACATCGCTCCTATNTTGGAGATCGAAGAGCTTGCCAGAGCATATCAAGCCATCCCGCTAGCCGACGAAGCCCACGCCAGCGGCGTNGTNGGTGAGCGAGGCAAAGGGCTATTGGANTTCATAGGGGCTGACCCNGCATTGTGGATCAAAACGGGAACGTTAAGCAAAGCTGTCGGGAGTGTCGGTGGATTTGTTGCCGGACCGGAGCTGCTGTGCCGATTGATCGTACAACGCGCTCGTACGCTGATCTTCTCGACTGCCCTTCCTCCCAATACGTTAGCATCGTGCTCGCAAGCCATCGAGATCTTGCAAACGTTGGATGACGAACGCCGCAAACTTCAGGAGTTAAGCAAGCGGCTAGTGCTCGGACTGCGCGAAATCGGGAGTATCGTTTGTGTTGAGAATCCACATGAACAGATACACGGGCAAGGCAGGGAAGTCGGTCAGGGAAATCAAACGAGCATTGCCGAAGCTTTCCGCACTCCGATCATTCCGATGTACGTCGAATCCCCTCGGGCCGCCAGCGGTTTGTCGAGGTATCTTGAAACCCAGGGGATCTATGTGCCGGCTATCCGGCCTCCGACGGTACCCGTCGACCGCTGTCTTCTCCGCATTAGCCTCAACGCCCATCACCGCTTGGAGCATGTGCAATTACTCCTGCAATCCCTACAAAACGCACCACCCCAACTGGACACTTAGAGCGAAAAGCTGCCTG